>Ga0209138_1000012_pt1 | contig 220559 bp, 187 predicted proteins | sample SaaInl3SG_22_DNA_FD_184645 | JGI IMG/M metagenome (GOLD analysis project Ga0209138, IMG submission 184645) | Marine microbial communities from expanding oxygen minimum zones in the Saanich Inlet - ESP_153SG_22_DNA (SPAdes) (version 2) | ecosystem: Environmental > Aquatic > Marine > Intertidal...
ATTTGTCAATAAGAAAGAACTTTTGATCGCCTAAATCCGCGAACAAAAGAGGATCCTTGTCCAACTCTTCTAGGATAAATAAATCGGCTGGAGCCATTACATACAAGACAGGATTGTCATCATGGGTCCTTTGGGAGTATTGTTCCATTTTTTCCAATGCATCATTGGGAATTTTCCCTTTGTACAGGTGGACAGGTAAAAATCTAAGCCTATAATTTATGGAGGTTTTTCTTATGGATTCTAAGGAGAAAATCCTCTCTGGCGAGAGTTTATTCTTATTGGCAAACCGAGAAGGTTCAGTTGCTTTTTGCAGTTGAATCTCGGCTTCCTTAAGTACTTCTTGTATATCTACTCCCCTCATAATCAAAGCTCTTTAAAGAAAAACAAGGTAGAGACCCAAATGGTTCAATGTGAAATGAAAAAGTTTTAAAACGTCCTTTGTAACTCCTGTTTTAAAACCTAATTGGCCTGTGATTTTAATTGTTCACCTCTGAATTCTAGCAAGTACCAACGCCTGTCTTTTCTGAGAGGTCGAAAAATTTTAAAGGTGTCAGTTTGGTTTGTATCTTTGCGCTCTATTAATTCAAAGCCCGTAAGCTATGAAAATGAAGCTATCGCACTTCAACTACGACCTTCCTGCGGAATTGGTCGCTCAACATCCCGTTGATCACAGAGACGATTCTCGTCTTATGGTACTCCACAAGGATACTCAAACCATAGAGCACAAAAAATTTAGTGACATCATCGATTACTTTAAAGAAGGTGATTCTATGGTACTAAACAACACAAAGGTTTTTCCAGCACGCATGTGGGGAAACAAAGAAAAAACGGGAGCAAAAATTGAAGTTTTCTTGTTGAGAGAGCTCAATGCGGAATCCAGATTGTGGGACGTTTTGGTAGATCCAGCCCGAAAAATCAGAATAGGAAATAAACTCTACTTTGGAGAAGATGATTCTTTAGTAGCAGAGGTGATTGACAATACCACTTCTAGAGGGCGAACTCTAAGGTTTCTTTACGACGGAAGCTATGAGGAATTTAGACAAAAACTACAACAATTGGGAGAGACCCCTCTTCCCAAATACATTGCTAGAGATATAGAGCCCGAAGATGAAAACAGATACCAAACCATCTTTGCCAAAGAGGAAGGAGCGGTTGCGGCACCTGTTGCTGGAATGCACTTTTCAAAAAACTTAATGAAGCGCCTAGAAATTAAAGGCATTGAATTTCCTGAAGTAACTTTGCATGTGGGTCTTGGGACCTTTAGACCTGTAGAGGTAGAAGATCTTTCTAAACACAAGATGGATTCTGAACAATACAAAGTCACCGCTCAGGCTGCAGATGTAGTTAATCGTTCTAAGACCAATAAAAATAGAGTAGTTGCTGTTGGTACTACTGCCATGCGCGCCATAGAAAGTTCGGTTACCACAGATGGCTTACTCAAACCATTTGAGGGGTGGACCAATAAATTTATTTTTCCACCCAATGAATTTTATGTGGCAGATGCAATGGTCACCAACTTTCACCCTCCTCTTTCTACCCTTTTGATGATGAGCTCTGCCTTTGCGGGTCATGAATTTTTGATGAAGGCATATAAGGAAGCTGTTAAGGAAAAATACCGCTTCTTCTGTTATGGTGATGCCATGTTGATCATTTGATCCATAGTTGTTTATATTCTTCAAAAAGCCTAGGCATTGCCAAGGCTTTTTGCATTTAAGGTTGATGAGTAAACCCATAAGAACAATCTATTACCCCATAGGAAAGTACATGGCTGAATGACACGGTTTTTAACAAAAAACCCTTTACTTTTGTAGGTATAAAAATTTAGGATTATGAAATCATACGACGTGATCGTAATTGGGTCAGGGCCCGGAGGATATGTTTCTGCCATTCGCAATGCCCAACTGGGTCTAAAAACGGCAATAATAGAAAAGTACAACACCTTAGGAGGTACTTGCCTCAATGTAGGTTGTATTCCTTCCAAGGCACTTCTTGATTCTAGCGAGCACTATCACAATGCGGTATCGTCTTTTTCTGATCACGGCATTAAAGTGGATAAACCCGTTATTGACTTTGAACAAATGATCAATCGTAAGCGCTCTGTAGTGAGTATGACTTGTGATGGAGTTCAGTTTTTAATGGACAAAAACAAAATTGATGTTTACCACGGGATGGGTTCTTTTGAATCTGCAACCCAGGTAAAGGTCACTCCAGAAGATAAGAAATCTGAAATCATAGAAGGGAAAAATATCATCATTGCTACAGGGTCAAAACCTGTAGAACTTCCCTTTGCCAAGTTTGATAAAGAACGTATAATCTCTTCTACCGAGGCCCTAGAGCTCAAAGAAATCCCCAAGCACCTTATCGTAATTGGCGGTGGTGTGATTGGATTGGAATTGGGCTCTGTATACGCGCGTTTGGGCGCAAAGGTGACCGTTGTTGAATATGCATCCAGCTTAATTCCAACCATGGACCCCACAATGGGTAAAGAGCTCGGAAAGGTTATGAAAAAATTAGGAGCTAAAATCAACCTTAGCCACAAAGTGACCTCTGTAATCCGCAAAGAAAAAGAGGTTACGATCACCGCAGAAAACAAAAAAGGAGAATCTGTAGAGATCACTGGCGATTACTGTTTGGTTTCTGTAGGTCGCAAGCCCTACACAGATGGTTTGGGATTAGAAAAGGCCGGACTCACCACTACCAATAGAGGACAAATTGATGTAAACGACCAACTACAAACTGCCGTTTCCAACATTTACGCCATTGGGGATGTAGTACGAGGGGCTATGTTAGCTCACAAGGCAGAAGAAGAAGGTGTTTTGGTTGCAGAATACATTGCAGGTCAAAAACCTCATATCAATTACAACCTTATTCCCAATATTGTGTATACCTGGCCAGAAGTTGCCGGTGTAGGAAAAACCGAAACCCAACTCAAGGAAGAAGGGATCTCCTACAAAACAGGGTCTTTCCCTATGAGAGCTTTGGGACGTTCTCGCGCCAGTGGCGATATTGATGGTGTGGTAAAAATATTAGCAGATAGTACTACCGATGAGGTACTAGGAGTACACATCATTGCTGCTCGAGCTGCGGATATGATAATGGAGGCAGTAACGGCGATGGAGTTCAGGGCTTCCGCAGAAGATATCGCTCGCATTAGCCACGGCCACCCTACCTACACAGAGGCTATTAAAGAAGCCGCTTTAGATGCTACAGAAAAGAGAGCGCTACACGCTTAGCCAAACTCTTTTCAAATAACATAAGGAGTAAATACACGCATCATTAAAAGGGGCTTAGGACCCTTTTAATGATTTAGCCTTTTCAATCTTGGCTCTTAGTATATCAAAAAATTCGGTACGTTTTTCTTCTGCCAAACCGGTGATACTGACCCCTTCACTTGATTGGTAATAAAAGGCCTTCTTAATATTCTCCCCAACACTAGGGTGAGAACTCATCAAGTAGTTAATGGCAGAATACCCCAAATAAGTAATAATGGTGTCCCCTACATTTAACAATCCGGAATTGGCACCCATAATAAAGGGACACCAATACATTTGGAAGGGCTTACCAGTAACTTTACTTTGATTGGCAGCTCTTCTTTCTGTAAGATATATTGTGTTTTCTAAGGACTTAAATAGTTTGTGAGCATCTTGATCCGTTAGCCTGTCGGTTCTCCAAAAATGACCTATTTGATCTATCAAATTATCAATGGTATGCTCAGACCAAATTTCTGAAGTAGACATTTGTAAATACAAATTGTAAAGCTGACTTCCTTTTTCTAAAAGTGTCGGAGGAATCTTTCGGGCATTAAAAACTTCTTGAGTTTTGGCAGTTTCTTCTACCCAAACAAAAGCCTTGAAGGCTGCCAAAAAGGGATCCGCAAAATAATCAAATAGAGGAAGGTCTTTAGCCGAGTAATACAAGTGTGAGTCAGGTACCATTTGACTCACCGCTAGGTTTCCTAGGGTTTGTGTAATGTACATCTCCAGGTCCGTGTAGTTGGTAATGCGGTTTTGAGATTTAAATAGAATATGAGAAGACTGGACGCCCCCGCGCATTTCGTCAATAGAATAGTGATAGTGGTCAGCTAATCTAAATAGCTCATCGTTTGAGAGAGGAGTGGTTCCGGCTCTCTTTCTAAACAAAGAAGATCGGGAACAAGCCAAGACCTCTGTGAGCTCAGAAATAATCTCTGATTTTTGGTCGGCTCTATTAAATATTCTATCAAAAAGTGCGATTTGAAATTCTAATGCTTCTGACTTTTCCATGGGTAAAAAAGGGTTATTGTGTCAAAATTGACACAATAAATTTTAAAAAACTAGAAATCACGCTAAAAAAACAGGGATTATGCTCACAATGTGAGACTCTAATGTAATGTAGGCATAGTGTTTCGAATTAGATTGTACCCAACAAAAAACATAACCTTTAAACAGTACATTATGAAATCACAAATGTTTTTACGCGGAGCCGCACTGATTTTAGCCTTTACTTTAAGCTTTGGAGCCCAAGGGCAATCTACAGACCCCAAACAACAATCATCTAAGCGCAATGAGGCCTTAAAATTATCAGGACCACGTATTGGTGGTACTTATTTACACAATTACAATCCCAGCGAGACCACTCGTATCAATATGGGATGGGAGGATGACAACTCCGTTCCTACAGCTCTCATGCTATTTGGTTGGAACTTTGAATGGAACTACTTCCAGACAGCGGATGGCTCACAAGGACTTATTCAAGTAATGCCTCTTATTGCAGGATTTGATCAAGGGCTTTTCTTGCCTTCTGTTTCTGCCCTTATGGGATATAGACACTCATCGGGTTGGGAAATAGGATTTGGTCCCACAGCCGGAGTCACTTCACTAGGATTTGTAAGCGCCATTGGTTACACCTTTAGAAATGGAGAAATGAACTTTCCTATCAATCTGGCGATAACTCCTACCAAAGAGTCTACTCGAATATCACTTACTGTGGGTTGGAGTATGAATTAACAAATTATATGAGAAATGGAATATCCCTACTATTCCCTTTTGAGAAACGGCTTCCTCCTAGGAGGCCGTTCTTCTTTTTACCCAAGTACTGAGAATCAAAACCAGACCAACAAACCAAGCCGTTCTAACTAAAAGATCTCCATATTGAGTATAAAAGGTTATCTTATTGCGCACTTCTAAAGCTGCACGCAACACACCCTGCTCTTTGTAACCCAAACGATTGACCACATCTCCTCTAGAGTTAATAAACCCGCTAATACCTGTGTTGGCAGAACGAGCAATAGCCCTTCTGCACTCTATAGCTCGCAGCCTCGCATAGCTAAAGTGCTGTCTGTGTCCAGGGGTATTTCCCCACCAATCATCATTAGTGATAATTGCCATTACCTGAGCTCCCTTGCGGACAAATCCTCCATAGTATTCTCCGTAAACAGATTCATAGCATATTGCTGCCCCTAACATCACGGAGTTATTTCCCACGGGGTAGACATCTCTCTCTACCTGAACACCCAAGGAACCAGCTGTTCCTCCTAAATCTATAGCGACCTCCCCCATTATGGGCTTAAGGATGGACATAAACGGCATTTTTTCAACACCAACTACCAACATAGACTTGTGATACACAGCAGGAGAAGTCACAGGGGTAAAAAACAACGCCGAATTATACATATCATAATAACCTCCTCCTCCAGGAAAAGGCCTTGCAGATAGCGTAGGGGCAACTTCTGTATAGTAGGGCTGATAGGTTGAGGCTCCAAATAAAAGGGAGGTATTGGGCCACCTTTTTCTATATTTTAAAGCCTGCGCTACCGCAGTATAGCTTCTGATTTCAGATTCATTTATAGCTTTTGGTATCATAGTCTCGGGACCCATAAGCAAATCCACATCTTCATCCATCATCTCAGCGGCCAGAGAAAAAAACTGATCAATAGCCGTCTTAGGGGTTGCTTTAAACTTCTCTGTATAGGCATCTACATTTGGCTGAACTACAATTACCTCTAGGGTTTGATCTGATTCTTCCCATGTAGAATACATCCAGAGACTTATGCCAATGGGTAGAAGCACCCAACCCACAAAATACAGACCCATGCGCAAACTGTACAGGGCGATGTTTTTTTGAATGACCAATTGCTTGATGCAAGAAAAAACAGCAATATTAACCGCCAGGACCCAAAGGGTTCCTCCAGAAAAGCCTGTATATTCATACCACTGTACCCAATGGGTATCCTCAGAAAAAACATTTCCTAAGAAAAGCCATGGCCAGCTAATCTCCCAAAAATTGTGAATGGATTCGGCGGTAAGCCAGAAGGCGACCAAGGCAATGTAGGCTCTTTTTATATCCACAATTTTCTTTATCCAAGCGTACCCATAAAAAGCCAAGGCCAATTCAGCTCCATTGATTACAATAACTGCTGCGGTACCTGACCAATGAGCATTGCCAATCCAATACCCATTGACGGCATTAAAGGATGCAAAGACTAAGTAGGAAATCCAAAAGGCTCTACGAGCTGGCTTTTTAGAGTCCGTATACTCTATGACGAGTAAAAGGGGAACAAGAGAAATAAATATTAAGGGAGACCATCCGTAGGTTGGCCATGCCAAAAACAGAAGAAGGGGAGTTAACAATGCTACATACCACCTAACTTGCATAGTTGTGATTTTTAAGGGAACTCAAAGATGGCGAAATCTTAGCAAATCACCTTCTATTGAATCGGTACTTTAGAGAGAATATATTGGAGTAAAGGGCTGTAGATTGATTTCCCACATCCGTTAGTGCATAGTCTACAGAAATGCCCAAATACTTGAATCCTACCCCAAGGGTGGGTTGCCAACCTATTTCCTGCTCTCCTAAAATAGAAGTAGTCCTCTGGAATTGTCCCCCTCCCAACCGAAAGAAGACAAAATCTGCATAGCCCAATTCTACTCCTGCCATAGGGTTAATATTAAGCACCGAACTCGACACCAAGGTATTTCTTTGTCCATCAAAAGTCATTTCAAGATTGACTTCTGACAAAAGGGAAAATTTATCGGATAATTCCCAGGTTCTTCCAGCGCCCAAAAGGGCTCTAGGAATGGTGAGCTCAATTCCATTTGTGGGCAGTTCATTTCCGGTATCCTCAAAAACCTGTTCGAAATCTTCTGTAGAAAAAACCCAAGAGTTTACCGTGGTGGTAGCATCTCGTAAGGTCAATCCAAATCTCCAGTCCCCAGGTCGGTATTGCACCCCAACATCCAGTCCAAAACCATAGGCGTCTGCAAAATCTCCAATTTGCCTATACACCACCTTGGCATTGGCACCAACAGAAAGGCCAGGAACCGAAGAAATAACTCGGGCATAGGAGCCCATAAAGGCATAATCTGCAGCAGAAAACTTGGTGATTCTATTGTAATCTACATTTCCGTTTTGGTCTATTAGCTGAGTCGTATTGAGAATGTTATCTACCCCAAAACGAATTACCGTAAAACCCACACTCTGCTCAGCGTCTATATCCATGGCAGCTCCCAGGTAATCATATTGAGCAATGGAGGCAAAGTATTCTGCGTGCATGAGGCCAAAATCATAGGCATGTCCCATATTGGCAAGTCCCGCAGGATTCCAATATCCAGAGCTAGCATCTTGCACAGAAGCCACTACACTATTGCTCAACCCCATAGCACGGGCATCTACCCCAATGGCCAGAAAGGCATTGCTGTATTTCCGGGCCACCTGACCATAGGAAGTACTTCCCAAGGCTATGGTTAAGAAAACGAGTAGTGTTTTGGGTGAATACATGAACACAAAGATGTCTTTTTTACGAATTGAAAACCATTTTTATATGGTATTATTGTATAAAATGTTGAGACGTTGAAAAAACACATCCCCAATCTACTAACCCTTGGCAACCTATTTTGTGGTGTTGCCAGCATCATTTTTTTGTTAAACGGGGATTATTCTACCCCAATCTACCTCGTAATTGTTGCTGCTGTCTTGGACTTTTTTGATGGCATGGTGGCAAGACTTCTTGGAGTCTCAGGACCTCTAGGGAAACAACTGGACTCCCTAGCAGACATGGTGACCTTTGGAGTGGTTCCTGGCTTCTTTCTCTTTATTTTGGGTTCCTCAATAGAGCCCCCTCAAATCCTTTCTGGAATCTGGGGCAATTATCCTGTTTTTGCTTACTTGGGATTTGGAGTGACTTTGTTTTCCGCCCTCAGACTTGCCAATTTCAACATAGACGAGAGACAGTCTACAGGGTTTATTGGTTTGCCAACGCCGGCCAACACACTATTGATTATTAGTCTTTTTTATATACTGGATCAAAATCCAAATTCTCTTTGGAATCAGGTGTTTTCTAATGCATGGGTATTTATTGGTTTTACCGCCTTGAGTAGTTATGCCCTAATTGCAGAAATTCCATTGATAGCCCTTAAGTTTTCTACCTGGGGATGGAAGGGCAATGAGATGAGATATATACTCATTACTTTATCCATTACATTATTGTTGATTTGGGGTATGGTAGGTGTCCCATTTATTGTACTTTTGTACTTGTTAATCTCATGGATATATAAAATCTTCTGACATGAAGTTTAGAGCAGAAATCAACATCATGCCTCTTAAGGCATTATTAGACCCACAAGGGAAAACCGTAAGTGCCAACATGAAAAACGTAGGCCTTGCAGAAATTGACGGCGTGCGCATCGGAAAACACATCCATTTAGAAGTGGAAGCATCGGATGAGGCCTCTGCCAAAGAAAAAGTAGATACCGCGTGTAAGAAGGTACTCGTAAACCAAATTATGGAAAACTATGAGTTCGAAATTTTTGCATTGTAGACACCATATATTTTAAGACATCCTTCTAAAGCCCCCTGTTATTTCAGGGGGCTTTTTTAGTACCTTTAAGTAGACATTCCCCCGGTTTAGGGTGTACAGAATACCTATAGGCAATGAACTTCTTAGCGCACATATTCCTTTCGGGCTCTGATCCGGAAATACAATTGGGAAACTTTTTAGCTGACATGGTTAAACCCAAGGATAGGATGTTGTACTCCGAAGGTTTTCAAAAGGGAATTGAACTACATCAAATCATTGATGAATTTACCGATCATCACCCTATTGTAAAGGAGTCCAAGAAGGTGATTTGGGATTCCTACCGTCACTATTCCGCCGTCCTTATTGACATTTTCTACGATCACTACTTGGCAAAAAATTGGTCAGAGTATTCAAACATTCCCTTGCGTCAATACGTAAATGATTTTTATACGTTGATGCATTCGTCCTATGACGAATTGCCCAGGGGTGGACAACACATTCTTCCCTTTCTAGAGGGAGAGGACTGGCTCTACAACTACCAATACATAGATGGCATTCACCGCGTACTTCAAGGAATGAGCAGACGTGCTAGTTTTGATTCTAAAATGGAAAGGGGTGCAGCAGATCTAAAAGCTCACCACGAGGAATTTGACACACATTTTAAATCCTTTTTTCCAGAACTACAAAGTCATGTAAAAAAGGAGAAACTACGATTGGGCTTGCCCATCTAAAAGGAATAGGCCCCTCCTATCTGCAGGTACACTTCCTGAAGACCCGCTGACCTTTCTGAGTAGGTGGATTGTCTATGGGTGGACATGTAATCCACCTCTACGGAGTTATCCCATTGTGCAGTGGAATATCCATACCCAGCAGAGAATGACATATTCCAACCAGATGAAAAAGTATACATCGCCCCCACTTGAGGCCTTATTTCTACCCCACTATGAGATCCTGAAGACTCTCTAGAGATGGAATATACAGAAGTATTGGGGTTGGGAGACCCTATGGAAACAAACCCCTGGTCTACCATTTTTTTTGTGGCGTCTATATATTGATAATTCACTTGTAAACCCAGGTAGTAAGACAATCCCTCTATGGGCTCCACCAGGTAGTATTTAAATCCTAAACCTCCTTGAATACCCGTATTGAGATAGGTCCAATCCGTAGAACCAATATATCTACCGCTTCCCAAATTGGAGCCATAATCATAAAAGTATTTAAACGACCCATTGCCCCAATGATTCATTCCAAATTGTGCAGTGATGGCAAACTGAGGTTTGATTCTGTGCTCTATCTCCACATCCCAAGAAAATCCGGGAGCACTGTAAGTTGTGGCGTCTGAGGTTGGTAAAGCCATGCCCATATGGGCACCCAAACTCCATTTTTGGGCTTGTAATCCGAAGGTGAAAACGAATAATACAATAACCAGAAGGTTTCTTTTCATGAGGATAATTTACAAATAAGTACCTCTTGTTAATTGTCCAAAGTCACTTTTTGTTCTTACTCTAAAAAAAAGAAATCGTACCTTTTTATTATTCCGAAAATCACAGCATGAAAAAAATATTATTATCCCTTGTGGCCATTAGTCTTTTTACGATATCTGCCGTTTCTCAAAACCATTGGCGCTTTGAACTCAACACGGGAAGCGGGCCCACCCTTGGGGATTTTAGCAACGACGATATGAATTCTGAAGTGAATGGGTTTTCGGAATACGGATACTTTGCAGATTTAACCGCTCGATATTATTTTTCTAATTGGGGAGTGGGAATAAAAGCCTTTTCGGGAGGTTTTAATCTAGACAACTCTGAATACAGCAAGGCCTTGGCAACTTCCTTAGGCGCTGTGGATGACAACTATTACTACACCCAGACCTTAGGCTACTTTTCCTTTGGTACCCAAGTAGGGGTTTCTTACAATTTCCCTCTTTCTGAGCAATTGAGTCTAGAGCCTAGTTTTTATTTTGGGTTTCTCAATATGATCATGCCCCCCGATGAATTGATTTACCATGACGGGGTTTCAACTCGAACTTTTAGGACAGAAATAGCTCCTGCTTTTGGCACTATATACACCCCTGGTTTGCGCCTAAATTGGAAATTTCACAAAAGGGTAGGAGTTTCATTTAATACCGAATATTTATTTGCTTCTATGACTACCCAGGAGATCGTGGGATTAGACTACGATTACCAGTCGACCCAAAAGGTAGAATACGACAAGAATCTAGCTCCACAAGCTTTTCAGATTGGGTTTGGGGTGTTTTTTGTTTTGTAATTACAGTAGCTTGGCTCACTTTTCTCCACAAAAAAAGCCAAGTCTCTCGATTTGGCTTCTCTCTTAAGTGCCCGGGACGGGAATTATCTCGTCCGACGGTGTCGGACTTCGATGAGTCCCGCCCGGACGTAACCCCACATTGATTACAAAAGCTTACCACTCAGTGGTGGACAATTTGCAAACAGCACGTGAAATCAAATTTCTAAGTGCTGTTAAACAATGGCCATAAAGCGAAGCGTAAAGCTTTTGTATGGACCTAGATGATGAAGAAAAGGGTTCACGAAATTCACTATGAATACATTCAGAGTGAATTGAGTAAATCTAAGAGAAGCCAAGACCGCTGGGCGGCCGGACTTTTTTTCTAAAGCCCTTCATTGAAGTAAGCTTCACTTGGGCTTTTCAAAAAAAAAGCCAAGTCTTACGACTTGGCTTCTCTCTTAAGTACCCGGGACGGGACTTGAACCCGTACGGACTAATGTCCATTGGATTTTAAGTCCAACGTGTCTACCAATTCCACCACCCGGGCGTGGTTGTGTTTGCGTAGAATAAACAAAAAAACTCAAACCGTCTTTTTGAAGTCCTCAGTAAAAAGGTCAAGAACAAAAAACCCTCTATTACGAGGGTCCTTTTCTTTTGAGCGAAAGACGGGATTCGAACCCGCGACCCCGACCTTGGCAAGGTCGTGCTCTACCAGCTGAGCTACTTTCGCATTGCGGGTGCAAATATAAGCGGCTTTTCTAGTTAACCAAACACTTACCGCTATTTATTGTCCAGAATTACCCAATTTTTTCTTGATTTGACTCAGGAACATCAACGCCTCTACAGGAGTGAGCGTATCAATATCCAAATCCTTAATCTCATCCTTGAGGTCCTCCAAAAGAGGATCGTCCAAATTAAAAAAGCTCAATTGCATTTCTTGGCTGGTAGCCGAAGGCTTTTGCTCTCTGCTGTTCTCTAAATTCTTTAAAATCTTTTGAGCTTTACTGATTACAAAGGAGGGCATGCCAGCCATTTGGGCCACATGAATACCAAAACTGTGTTCGGACCCACCAGGCACCAACTTGCGCATAAACACAATTTGATTTTTTACTTCTTTGATAGAAACACTGTAGTTGACTATTCTATCGAATTGCTTTTCCATTTCATTGAGCTCATGATAATGGGTAGCAAATAGCGTTTTGGGACGTGCAGGGTGTTCGTGAAGAAACTCCGCAATGGCCCAGGCAATAGATATCCCATCAAAAGTTGAGGTTCCTCGACCTATTTCATCCAAAAGAACCAAACTATTGCGAGAAAGGCTGTTGAGTATGCTGGCAGTTTCATTCATTTCTACCATAAAAGTGGACTCTCCTTGAGAAATATTATCGGAGGCACCCACTCTTACAAATACCTTTTCTATGATGGGAAGTTGGGCAGACTTTGCGGGAACAAAGCAACCCATCTGGGCCAATATTGATATCAACGCAGTTTGTCTAAGCAATGCTGATTTACCTGACATATTGGGGCCGGTAATCATCATGATTTGTTGATTCTTATCACTTAGTTCAAGGGAATTGGGGATATAGGCTTGACCCACAGGCAAGGCCTTTTCTATTACCGGGTGCCTTCCGGATTCTATGGAAAAAGAATCCCCATCATGAAAGGTAGGCTCAACGTATTTGCTCCTTTTGGCCAACTGAGAAAACCCAGAATAGACATCCAGTTCAGCGAGCTTTCTGGCCGCTTTTTGCAAGGGTAGGACATAGGGAATTAAGGATTGTAATAATTCTTGATAAAGAGACGTCTCCAATCCCAATGCTTTTTCTTCTGCCCCCAGAATTTTTGCCTCCCACTCCTTGAGCTCTTCGGTAATGTATCGCTCGGCATTTACCAAGGTTTGCTTTCGTATCCAACCTTCTGGAACCTTGTCTTTATGAGTATTTCTTACCTCTAAATAATATCCAAAGACATTGTTGTAAGCTAGCTTTAAGGAAGGTATTCCCGATGCCTTAGACTCCCGTTCTTGTACTCCTTTTAGCTTGTCTTTACCGTGAGTTAGCAGCTCCCTATATTCATCCAACTCCTCATTCCTTCCATTGGCAATGACCCCACCTTTAGAAATGAGTACCGCAGGTTCCGGCAAAATCCAATCCGAGATCAAATCATACAAGGGAGATAAATCAGGGAGATCAGCCATCATTTGTACAAAAGAGGCTCCCAGAGGTTCTACCCCTTTTTTAATCTCTCTAATCCCTTCTATGCTCCTTTTGACTTGTAATAGTTCTCTTGGGTTTACCTTTCCGGTAGATACCTTAGAGGCCAATCTTTCTACATCGTAAAGGCCCTCCAAAACTTCCCTTATTTTTTGGGTAGCCGAAAATTTACCGGTCAAAATCCTTACTTTTTCTAGCCTATACTCTATGGCCTTTTGGTCTTTTAGAGGCATGGCTAACCACCGAGTCAAAAGACGCCCTCCCATGGGAGATACGGTTTGATCTATAACCTCTCTCAAGGACAGGCCATCCGCAGCATTGGAGTGAAAGAGTTCAAGGTTTCTTTGCGTAAACCTATCCATCCACATAAAGTCATCCTCAACAATGCGCTGAAGAGCTGTAATATGGTCTATCTTATTATTTCTAGTTGCCGAGAGATAATGTAAAATAGCTCCTGCACAAGGAATGGCCAAATCCATTTCCTCTATTCCAAAGCCCTTTAAAGACTGGGTATTAAAATGCCCTGTAACCACCTCATAACTATAATCAGATTGGAAAACCCAATCTTCCAACCCAAAGTCATACCAGCTCCCCGAGAAGTGTTCTTGCAACTTGTTTTTGGCAGGTTTGGCAAATAATAGTTCCTTGGGAGCAAAGCTTTGCAACAATCTATCTATGTAAAGCAAGGGTCCTTGGGCTACATAAAATTCTCCTGTAGAAACATCCACCAAAGAAAGTCCAGCCTTTTGTTTGTGTACGTGAATAGCAGCCAAGTAGTTATTTGACTTTCCGTTGAGTATTTGATCTGAATAGGTGATTCCGGGAGTGACCAGCTCGGTGACTCCTCTTTTTACTATAGTCTTTGTTTGTTTGGGGTCTTCTAGTTGATCGCAAATAGCTACTCTTTGTCCCGCCTTCACTAGCTTGGGTAGATACGTTTGCAAGGAGTGATGAGGGAACCCTGCCAGCTCCATATCAGCTGCAGCACCATTGGATCGCTTGGTCAAGACAATTCCTAAAATTTGACTAGCCGTAATGGCATCTTGCCCAAAGGTTTCGTAAAAATCCCCTACTCTAAATAGAAGAATGGCCTCCGGATAGGTGGTCTTTATTTCGTTGTACTGCCTCATTAGAGGCGTTTCTTTGGATGATGCCAAGGTGTCCGATAGATTTGCGTTACTTTTGCTAATATAACTATGAGAAAGCTAAAGACCACAGAACTCAACCGCCTCTCGGTTGAAGATTTTCAACAAGTTACTAAAAACCCCATCCGATTGGTGTTGGACAACATACGTTCCCACCACAATGTGGGTAGTATTTTTAGAACTTCTGACGCTTTAGCCATAGAAGGCATTGATCTTTGTGGTTACACACCCGTTCCACCTCATAGAGAAATCCACAAGACCGCATTAGGGGCAACCCAAAGCGTCCAATGGGAGCACTTTTCCAGCACCCTAGAAAGAGTTCAACAACTCAAGGCACTTGGGTATTCTGTATTTGCTTTGGAACAGACAGAAGATTCCACACTTTTAGACCAATTGAATTCTATAGACCATTTACCTATAGCCGTCGTCCTAGGCAATGAGGTTAGTGGCGTGGATCAAGAAGTTATCAATGCCTGTAAGGGAGTGATAGAAATCCCCCAAATGGGAACTAAACACTCCTTTAATGTATCGGTAAGCACAGGAATACTTTTATGGGAAATGGTAAAGCCTCTTCTCAAGAAGTAAACTACTACCTTTTATTATTCCTTTGTTTTGATTGTATCCTAAAAACCATGGATTCTTTTGTCAATCCCTTTTCCCAAGCCCCTGTATTATTACGATAGAAAAAGAACATTTTTAGACAATAAAAAGCCCCGATGATTTCTCATCGGGGCTTTCCTATAATATCTAATTTCCTCTGTAAAGAGAAATCTTCATAAAGTCTTTAGTCCATTACTTCGAACTCAACACGACGGTTTACATCGTTTCTTGATCCAGAGATTGCATTGGAAGGACCCTGAAAATCGATAGTAAATCGTGACTCATCGATTCCGTAAGTCTTGCTCATTTCCTTAACAACGGCTTTCGCACGACGCTCAGATAACTTTTTGTTATAGTTCTCTGGACCTTGCTTGTCTGAGTAACCTACAACCTTAAGATTTAGATCTGGATTAGCCTTCATAGCGCGAGCTACAGAAGCTAAACGCTGATGGTTAGAAGCATCTACCTGAGTACTGTTAAATGTAAAGTAGATTGATGGAAGGTACGCTCCAACTCCACCACCTTGCTTGATTTCAATACCTTGGAAGTTAACCATAGTTCCTTCTGGAGTGTTATTATCTAAATCGTGGCTATCAGGTACTCCGTCTCCGTCAGTATCTACCTCACGACCCACTGCGTCAACTTTAGCGTTTTTGGGAGTGAAAGGATCTTCGTCCATGTGATCAGGAACCCCGTCACCATCAGAATCCAAAGCTCTACCTGCACCGTCAGTTGCTACTCCTTCTGGAGTATCATCTTCCTTATCAAACTTGTCAGAAACACCATCACCATCCGAGTCCGCAGACATAGCGCCTACTTCTTCTTGAACGTTTTCCATGGCTTGCTTCATCTCAGCAAATGGAGCGGCCCAAATAATAGGCTCTTTATCTCCAAAGTGATAAGTAATTCCGATAGAACCGTAAACACCTGCATCGTCAAACTTCCCTGATACAATAGCATCTTCTGCATCCCCAAACCACTTGTAACCTTGACCTCTTAGGTCAGCATCCAAGTTTTTGTTGATTCTGTATTTTATTGACCCCCCAAATATTAGAGAGAGTTCATTGTGCCAATCTTCTCCTGCAGGAACGGCAACTCTTAACTCGTTGTCATCAACATCAAAAGCGGTTGGCTTAGACATAGACATCCCCATACCCCCAAAGGCGATAAAAGCCCACTTGGATTGATTCTCTTTAAAAGAAAGGTTTGAAAGATTAATAGTTCCTAGAAGAGCTCCTTCAAAGTATGAAGAGTTCTTAAAGTACTCATTGGTAGTTCTACCTGTCCAGCTGCGGTAAGACCCTTGTGCTTCTACCCCAAAAACAGAGCTAAAGTTTTTGTCTACATAAAGAGACGCTCCAAAACCCATGGTTCCTTTTGAGGTGTTTGAGTTAGAGTTAAATCCTTTCATGTCACCCCAGAAATAGGTTCCTCCTAGGTCAGCTCCTATAGACCAAGTGCTATACTTAGATTCCGTCTTTTCGGTCTCCTGTGCAAATGATCCTAATCCAAATGCCATTGCGGCAAAAAGCATAATTGCTCTTTTCATAATTTGATAAATTAAATCCTGTTAGTCGAGATTTCTACGCAAAAATACAAATTCACGCCTATTAACAAGGTACCCTTCTGTTTTTTTTTGTAATATTTTTCTTAAGGGACACTTATAAAGCCTCTTGGTAAAGTTGCCCTATAGTCTTACCCAGCCTGACGTCTAGCCAATTTTCGTCCAACTCCATCAGAGAATCCAAAACAAACTTTCGTTGAGAAATCTTGGGGTGAGGGATTTTTATCATGGTCGTATCTATCTGTTTATCACCATAATAGAGCAAATCCAAATCTATAATACGGTCCGCATAATAAATTTTGGATTTTTGGAGTCTTCCGAGCAGTTTTTCGGTGTCTTGCGTTAGTTTTAGAATCTTTTCTATATGCCAATTACACCTAAATATCACTACCTGGTTTAGAAAACCGTTTTTTGACTCAAAGCCCCAAGGCTCCGTTTGAAGCACAGAACTAGATTGTAAGGGGTCCCCCCAAGCGTTGGAAAGCAATTCAATGGCTCTATTGAGGTGGCCCTCTCTATGTCCCAAATTTGACCCCAATCCTATAAATAGTTTTTGGTAGGATTTCTCTACATTTACCATACAAACACAGGTATATATATCTTATATTTAATACGCCTCAAGACTATGAAAGATTTTCTAAAAATGTTCTTTGCCAGCTTATTGGCAGGAGGCACCTTTTTCTTACTCACCCTAATTGTTTTGTTCTCCATGGGAGCAGAACCCGAAGTTATTGTCCCTAAGAACTCGGTACTTACCCTCAATTTGAATGCGCAAATTAAGGAAAGATCCAATGACAATCCCCTAGCTTCATTTAATCCTCTTTCTATGAGCTCAGAAAAGACTTTGGGATTGGATCAGATGATAAGGGCCATAGAAGCTGCCAAAACCCATGATAAAATCCAGGGAATACGAGTACAATTTGGAGGGTTCTCCGGAGGGTTCTCTTCCCTAAAGAGACTAAGAGATGCGTTAATAGACTTTAAGGAATCCGGAAAGTTCATCTACACCTACCAGGAGGTTTACTCTCAACGAGCTTACTTTATTGCTAGCGTTGCCGATTCTGTTTTTGTAAATCCCACCGGAGGCTTGGAATGGCGAGGACTGGGTACACAAGTAACATACTACACTAAGATGCTCAAAAAATTTGGTATTGAACCCCAAATCATCAGAGGCTCCAATAATCAATTTAAATCGGCAGTAGAACCCTTTTTAACCGAAGAAATGTCTCCTGCCAACCGACTTCAACTAGAAACCCTTTTGGGAGATATTTGGTCTTATACTACCGATGCGGTAGCTCAATCCCGAGGTCTCACCGCAAAGGACTTAATGAAATACGCTGACGAGGCTCCAATGCAAGAGCCCGAAGAAGCCTTAGAAAAGGGAATGATAGACGTAATTGCCTATGAAGATGAGTATACCTCAGCCCTTAAATCGCGGTTAGGAGTAGCTGAAGACAGGAAAATCAAAACCATTGGATACAGCAAGTTTCTAAAAAGCTTAGACGATGAGGAAGATTCCAAAAATGAAATTGCAATTATTTATGCAGAAGGAGATATTGTTGACGGTTCAGGAAGTGGATACCAGGTAGATTCTGAACGATTTACCAACGCCATCCGAAAGGCTAGAAAAGACAAAGACATCAAGGCTGTAGTTTTAAGGGTGAATTCTCCGGGCGGGTCAGCCATGGCTTCCGATGTGATTTGGAGAGAACTGTATCTTCTCAAAGCGGAAAAACCATTAATCGTCTCCATGGGAGACTTGGCTGCATCTGGTGGGTACTACATCTCCGCTCCCGGCGATTCTGTGCTTGCAGAACCAACTACAATTACCGGATCCATTGGTGTTTTTGGAATGTTCTTTACCGCAGGAGAGTTATTAGAAGACGATTTGGGATTGGTTTACGAAACCGTTAAAACCAGCGAGTTTGCAGATATGCCCGCTATTAATCGTCCGTTAAACGAAGCAGAGAGAAGCTTCTTCCAAAAAAATGTAGACAGAACCTATGGCAAATTTTTATCTAGGGTAGTCAATGGTAGAGGGTTGGACTCTCTTTATGTAGATAGTATTGGACAAGGAAGAGTATGGACGGGAAGCCGAGCGGTAGCGTTAGGATTGGTCGATGCCTTAGGAAATTTGGATGACGCATTGGCCATTGCTGCCAACAAGGCAGATATAGAAGATTATCAAACCATAGCCCTCCCCAAGTTCAAAGACCCTGTGCAGCAACTTATAGAAGATCTTACGGGATCTCAAATCAAAAGAGAGCTCAAAGGAACTCCGCTAGAAAGCACCTACAAGGCCTTTGAGAAAGCACAATTTTTAATAGGACATCCTGGAATACAAATGAGAATGGAATATGAGCTTATATGGTAGAACCCAAAGTACTGAGTCCGGACAAAACAGAGAGAGCTAGGGGGATTTACCTACTTCTTGCCTCTTTGTTTATCGCTTCACTAATTACTTGTAATCTTATAGCCAACAAATTTATTCAGTTGGACCTTGGGTTTTACACCTTCGTAATAAGTGTAGGGGTGCTTCCTTATCCCATTACCTTTTTAATTACCGACATTCTTTCTGAAATGTACGGTAGAAAACGAACCACCTATGTAGTCATTGCTGGTTTTGTAGTTTCTCTATTTGTGTTATTTCTATTAGGGTTGGGAAATACCTTTCCGGCTATTGAAGGTAGCCCTGTAAAGGACGCTGAATACCAGGCCGTTTTCCAAAATTCGGTGCGCATCATGGGAGCATCTATGTTGGCTTACTTGAGTGCCCAATTGGTTGACGTCCGACTCTTCCACTTTTGGAAACGAGTAACTAACGGCAGACATCTTTGGATTAGAAACAACTTTTCTACCATACTCTCTCAAGGAGTAGACACCCTTTTGGTAATTACCGTCATTTTTATTGGAAAGAGGACCACGGGAGAGATTGCCTCCATGGTTTGGGATGGATGGTTTTTTAAAATGATTGCTGCCGCAGGAGACACCCTAATTATTTATGGAGTGGTCTATGCGTTCAGGAAATACTTTTCTCTTCGAAGAGGGGAAGAAATCAAAATATAGCGTGAGCATCATTCATCCTATGAGGTTTTTAGAAAACATGCGGATTCAGAAGATCCTTGTTTTGATTCTTGCTTTGGCGGGAGGGTATATTATCTATCTAAAATCCGAAGACCTTTCTCAATGGCCCCAATGGGCATCGGGACACACCTTTATTCAATGGTTATTTTTTAGTTTCGGCCTCTTGGCATTAATGGTTCTCAATTGGGTATTTGACTCTTGGGGTTGGCATCTATTGACCTATCCATTTAGAGGTCAAAGTTGGGGAAAGGCTTGGAGAGAAAACCTGTACGCCCAAGGTTTGGGTTGGTTAACCCCGGCATCTCTAGGAGAATATTACGCAAAGGGAAAAGGTTTTTCTTCTGCCAAATGGGGAATAGGCCTCACTTTGATTTATAGGTGGAATAAATTGGGAACAAAAACCGTTTTGGGAATATTAGCATTAGGGTTTGCCACAGGTCATCCGCTAATGATTTTTATGGGGGGTTTAGGTCTTTGCGTTCTATATATGACTCCTGCACCCATTTTCCGATGGTTCCTTCTAAAATTAAAAAACATCTCTCATATTGAAACCAAGGAGGCTTTAAACACTCCTTTGCCTTGGTGGAAAATGGTTTCCTCTGGCATTTTAAAATCCATTACCTACGCCCTTCAATTTACGTGGATTGTCCTCTGGATGAATTTTCAATACGTCGAGCCCGTAGGTGATTTTCTGTTTTTCGCCTATGGATTGGCCTTTTTTGGATTGTCTGGGTGGATACCCTCTGCGAGCTGGGCAGACCCGTTGATTAAGTCAGGTGTGGGGATACTATTAATACCCGAAAGCATTCTTCCTCGAGCAGCCATTGTTTTTATTTCTCTGATTCTATGGATTACCAACGTCCTTTTACCTACCCTACCTGGTTTGCTGCAAAGAGGAAGAGCTACACTTCTAAAGTAACCTGATACCCTTCGTGTGAACGCACATTTAAGACGCCCCCGGCTTCAAACAAAAGATACTGTCCTCTAATGCCTTTGAGAACCGCTTGTACCTCGGGTGTCTTATGGAGGTTAATACTCTTGACCTTGGTTGGATATTCCTGGACGGGATATACCATTTTATGAACAGTGTCATCGGGGTCAGTCCAATGGGAAAAATCCTCAGGTAAATACTTTAAGACTTCGTGTTTGGCAGCAACCAAATCCACCTCGGGCACATAGCCTTGAACCATTTTTTGCCAAGGTGTTTTATCGGAGATTGTGTCCTTTAAATGGACTTCTACCGTTCCTGCCTCGAATCTGTTTTCTGTTCGGGCCAGAACAATAGCCTCTGCAGCTCCTTGATCTATCCACCGTGTAGGGACTTGATTAAATCTTGTAACCCCCACTTTTAAACCCGCAGAATTCGCTAAATACACCACGTGAGGCTGAAGTTGCATGCGCTTCTCAAAGGAAAGATCTCTTTCTTCTATCCCCAAATGGGCTTTGCTGAGCTCGGGTTTCATAATGGTCAAGGAAGCTTCAGGCTTGGTGAAAAAACAATCCCTACAAAAGTTTTTTCTGTAGGTCTCGGTTACTTCGTTTCCACAAAAACAAGTGATTATTCCAGAGAATTTTAAAGAGATCTCTGACCCTACCAAATCATTGAGTTGAATAAAGTCACCGCCTAAAGTCATAAAATACTGAACGGGATCCTCCAATGAGGTTCGCATCTTAGATAATGACCCTATGTATCTCATTTAATTTGTTTTACTTTATCCTCCCAAAGGTACACAATCATGCTCTACAACCCTATAAACAAACTTATCGTTTGGGTGATGAATCGCCGCTTTGCTTCCGTAAAGTACGGATTTTCTCATCCAAAGGAAGTACAGGAGCGCACTTTGTTAAAAATGATAAAGACGGCCCAAAGGACAGAATGGGGAAAGTTGCACGACTTTTCAAACATAGCTGCCTACTCGGATTTTGCTCGTAAAGTACCGGTACAAAACTATCAAACCTTAAAGCCTTATATAGATAGAATACGCGGTGGAGAACAGAACCTTTTGTGGCCCACCCATATTAAGTGGTTTGCCAAATCCTCAGGCACCACCTCTGGACGATCCAAGTTTATTCCCGTTTCTCAGGAAGCCATAGATCTTTGCCATTTTAAGGGAGGTAGGGATTTACTCTCTATTTACTTTTCTCAGCGGCCTGACTCCAATATGTTTGAAGGATATTCTTTAAGGCTAGGAGGTTCGACCACCTTTAATTCTAAAAACCACGAAACCTACTTTGGTGACCTCAGCGCTATTCTTATTGAAAACCTGCCCTACTGGACAGAGGTGCGGTGCACACCCAACCAAAGCACAGCCCTCATGGAAGAATGGGAATCCAAATTGGAAAAAATCGTAGAGGAATCCATTGGTAAAAATGTAACCAGTCTAATTGGGGTGCCTTCTTGGATGCTAGTGTTAATAAAAAAAGTGTTAGAAAAAACGGGTGCCAAAAACCTCGCAGAGGTTTGGCCCAATTTGGAACTTTATGGACATGGAGGAGTCAATTTTGCTCCTTATGAACAACAGTTTAAAAAGCTTCTCCCAGAAACGGTAACTTATCTAGAAACCTACAATGCTAGTGAAGGGTTTTTTGGACTTCAGGACAGAATAGACCAACCGGGATTGGCTCTTATGGTTGACCAAGGGATTTTCTATGAGTTCATACCCTATACCCCCGATGGCAAAGCAGATGGGGACCCCATCCCTCTAGATGGCGTAGAAATAGGAATAGAATACGCCATGATCATTACCACAAATGCAGGTTTGTGGAGATACGAAATTGGTGATACTGTCCGTTTTATCTCTACAAAACCTTTTCGGTTTGAGGTCAGTGGTAGAACGCAACACTTTATCAATGCCTTTGGAGAAGAACTCATCATTGACAATGCAGAAAAAGCACTCAAGAACACCTGTGATTCTCTGGGGGTAGAAATTTTAGAATACACCGCAGCTCCTGTTTACATGGACGCAAAGGCAACGGGAGCCCATGAATGGATGATTGAGTTTTCCAACCCTCCATCAGACATGAATTCCTTTGGAGAAACACTGGACCAAGAGCTCAAGAAAATAAACTCTGACTACGAAGCTAAAAGACACAAAAATCTGGCCCTTCAACCGCCCATTATCCACAGAGCCAAAAGTCAATTGTTTTACCAATGGCTCAAAAAAAATGGAAAACTCGGTGGACAACATAAAATCCCCAGACTTTCTAATCAAAGAAAGCACATAGATGAACTTTTGGAACTCAATAAATAGCCTCTTCTTATCCTTAGTGCTCTGCAGCGCACAGGCGCAAGTATCCTGGGAGCTCACGGCAGAAATCCCAACGGAAGCTCTCGAGGACTTTCAGGTGGATTACTTTGGTAACGTTTATATTATCAATGAAAATACCTTGACCGCCTTTACCTCAAAGGGAGAGAGTAAAGGACGCTATGCCGCTCAAGGTTCTGGGGAGATATCTTCGTTGGACAGCTACAACCCCTTAAGTGTTTTGGTCTATTATCAAGACAACTCATCCTTGGTGTTCTTAGACAATCAACTCAATGCACAACAGAGGGACTTTGACCCTACATGGAGTGGCTTCCAAGATGTACACCTAGTTTGTGGATCTGATGACAATACCATCTGGTTCTTTGACCGAAGCCTCAATCAGTTAGTAAAGTGGGATCTTTCGCAAGAAAAAGCATTGGCCTCTACACCCAATCTCAGGAGGGTCAGAGACTTGGAATTCACTCCCAACCAACTGGTCTCTTCTATAGACAGAGTGCTTCTTTGCGACCCACATACAGGGATTATGGTTTTTGATATGACGGGGTCCTTTGTGAAATGGCTTCCAATCACCACGCAACAATTGAGTCTTACCGCTCAATACATAACCTACCAATCTACACGGGGCAAGTGGTTTAGATACGATGTGAACTCAGGCATAGAGCTGCCCTTAAATCCGCCTCCTTGCGAAGCCAAACTCCTAAAAATACGCGGAGATTTTGCGGCTCTTTGGGAGGGCAAAAATCTTATGATTTACCGCACTAAGTAATAGGAATACATTCATACAAAATATGTACATTTACCCAAAACGAGGTAGATGCATATTGCAGTTGCAGGAAATATTGGTTCGGGCAAAACAACTCTTACGGAGGCATTGGCCAAACACTACAAATGGACTCCCCACTTTGAGGAAGTTCAAGAAAACCCCTATCTAGACGACTTTTACAACGAGATGCAACGTTGGTCTTTTAACTTGCAGATTTACTTTTTAAACAGTCGCTTTAAGCAAGTGGTAGAAATTAGAAATTCAGGTAAGGACATCATACAAGACAGGACCATTTATGAGGACGCATTTATTTTTGCGCCCAATTTGCACGCCATGGGCCTTATGAACAGTCGTGATTTTGACAATTACATGGACCTTTTCGGGTTGATGGAAAGTTTTATTCAACCCCCCGATGTTCTCATCTACTTGAGAGGTTCTATCTCTACTCTGGTAGGTCAAATTCAAAAAAGAGGACGCCCCTACGAGAGCAATATCCGATTGGATTATTTAAACCGACTCAACGAGAGGTATGAGGCATGGATTAGCGGTTATGACAAAGGCAAACTTATCATAGTAGATGTAGATAAAAACAAGTTTCCGGAAAATGCAGAGGACTTGGGGGATATCATTTCTCAAATCGACGCAGAAATCAATGGTCTGTTTTAACTTTGCACACTCTTTCTCAGTAAATTAACCTTCCACACGGAAATCATATCATAGCACTATGTATACAGGACTTAAACACCTACACTCTTTTGTACCGTATATCTTACTCATCTTATTGTTTGCAACGCTATTGTCTGCTATTGTGAATACGATGAAGGACAGTGAGTATACAAAAACTCATGAAAAAATCAGTTTATTTACCCTTATCACCAGTCATATTCAGCTTTTGATTGGAATACTCCTCATGTTTACCAGTCCTATTGTAGCCCAAGGGCTATCCGATATGGGAGCTGCTATGAAGGACCCCACACTCAGATTGTACGTAGTGGAACACCCCACCGTTATGATTGTTTCTGTAGTACTGATAACCATGGGGCGTAGCCGATCAAAAAAACGTTCGGGCGGAGCCCGCCACAAACAAATTGTAATCTTTTATGGATTGGCTTTGGTATTGATTCTAAGCCGAATTCCATGGGATGCTTGGATGTAATAAAACACTATGATTGAACGGAAGAGTTCTCAGAACACAGGTTCTGAAAGAGTCATTCTGGTTGGAGCCATTACCCCAACGCAAAACGAGGAAAAAATCATTGAATACCTTGATGAGTTGGAGTTTCTAGCCACAACGGCAGGAGCTACGACTATTGCTCGTTTTACCCAAAAACTATCGACTCCTAATCCCAAGACCTTTGTGGGATCAGGTAAACTGGATGAAATCATTCAATTCATAAAAGACGAGAAGATTGATGTCATAATTTTTGATGATGAACTCACTCCTTCTCAACTCAAAAACATTGAGAGAGCAGTGGAGATTAAGGTACTGGACAGAACCAATCTCATCTTAGATATTTTTGCAGCAAGAGCACAAACAAGCTATGCTCGTACTCAAGTAGAGTTGGCGCAATATGAATACCTACTTCCCCGACTGACTCGACTTTGGACCCACCTTGAGCGTCAAAAAGGGGGAATTGGAATGAGGGGACCTGGAGAAACTCAAATTGAAACGGACAGGAGAATTATTCAACAAAAAATTTCCCTTCTCAAGACCAAGCTCAAGAAAATTGACAAGCAAATGGCCACCCAGAGAAGCAATCGTGGCAACTTAGTAAGAGCCGCTTTAGTAGGGTACACCAATGTTGGTAAGTCCACGGTTATGAATGTGCTCTCCAAGTCAGATGTATTGGCAGAAAACAAACTTTTTGCCACATTAGATACCACCGTCAGAAAGGTAGTTATTGCCAATCTTCCCTTCTTGCTTTCGGACACCGTTGGATTTATTAGAAAGCTTCCAACCCAACTGGTGGAGTCTTTTAAATCTACGCTTGACGAGGTAAGAGAAGCCGATGTATTACTTCATGTAGTGGATATTTCTCACCCCAACTTTATGGAGCACATAGATAGTGTGAACACCATATTGTCTGAGATTAAGTCTTCTGATAAACCCACTATTATGGTCTTTAACAAAATAGACCAATACGTTCCTGAAGACAGAGAAGACCTTGACTTGGCACCAATGAGACCCATGCAGTACACCCTAGAGGAATGGGAAAAGACCTGGATGGCCAAAATGGAAGGTCGCGTTGTTTTTATTTCGGCCACGCGGAAGGAAAATATGGAAGAATTTAGAAAGACAACCTATAGAGTTGTTTCCAAAATCTTTGCCCAAAGGTTTCCCTTCAACAACTTCTTGTATTAAACCTAAAACCTTCGGGTTTGTGAATCCACAACAGCCACAGCTGTCATATTTACAATTTCGCGTACAGAAGCTCCCATTTGCATAATGTGAGCCGACTTATTAAGTCCTACTAACACAGGGCCAATGGCTTCTGCCGAACCAAAACTCTGCAACATCTTATAAGCAATGTTTCCTGAAGCCAATCCAGGAAAAATAAAGATATTGGGCTTGTTGCTTGCCAAATCACTAAAGGGGAAATTCTCTTTGAGCAACTCGTTATTCAGGGCAAAATTGGCTTGCATTTCTCCGTCTACAATAAGTTCGGGATGTTCCGCTCTAAGTATCTCTACGGCCTTGTGCATCTTGAAGGGAACATCTCCCTTGTGCGATCCAAAATTAGAGTAGGATAATAATGCCACCTTGGGTTTTAGATTGATTCTGCGAATGGCCTTTGAGGCGTTTAACACAATTTCCACTATCTCTTCTGCTCTTGGCGATTCATTAATGGTAGTGTCTGCAAAGAAATAAGGTCCTTTTTTGGTAAGCATCACATACATACCCGAAACCGTATTGACTCCAGGGGCCGGTCCAATAATTTCTAACAGAGGGCTCACCGCCTGAGGATACTTAACTTTGGTTCCTGAGATATAGGAATCGGCGTCATCCATTTCCACCATCATAGGTCCAAAATAATCTCTGCGCTGCATGATTTTTCGAGCCTCGGGCTGGGTGACTCCCTTGCGTTGTCTCTTTTGATAATACACTTCGGCATAAGCCTCTATTCTGTCGTCACTTCGAGGATCCACAATAGGCAAGTGCTCAATATCCAATTTATACTCAGAAATCATTGCCAAGATCTTATCCCTGCGACCCAACAAAATAGGAAGTGCTATTCCTTCGTCATGAGCTATCTGAGCTGCCTTGAGCACATTAAAAGATTCTGCCTCAGCAAATACCACTCTTTTGGGGTCTTGCCTTGCCTTCTCTACAGCAAGTCGAATAAACTTATCATCTCGGCCAAGGCGGTTTAACAATGACTCCTTGTACTTGTCCCAATCCAAATCTGTGATTTGAGCAACTCCAGAAGCAATGGCCGCTTTTGCTACAGCGGGTGCAACCGTAGCAATCAGTCTAGGATCAAAGGGCTTGGGAATGATATAATCCTCTCCAAAGGTGATGTTCTTCTCATTGTACGCGAGGTTTACAATTTCGGGAACAGGTTCCTTAGCCAATTTTGCCAAAGCCTGAACGGCAGCAATTTTCATTTCCTCATTTATAGAGGTTGCCCTCACGTCCAAGGCTCCTCTAAATATGTAGGGAAATCCCAGTACATTGTTCACCTGGTTGGGGTTATCCGATCTGCCAGTAGCCATGATCACATCTTTGCGAGCGGCTTTGGCATCTGCATAGGCAATCTCTGGATCGGGATTGGCAAGGGCAAATACCACAGGTTTCTTGTCCATGGACTTTATCATTTCTTTGGAAACTATATTCCCCTTGGACAAGCCAAGAAAAACATCAGCTCCCTTCATGGCTTCGGCCAATGTTTTGAGTTTGGTCTTGCGAGCAAAAAAAGCCTTTTCTTGAGTTAGTGATTCTCTATCAGAAGATATTACCCCCTTAGAATCACACATGATCAGATTACTCTTTTTTACTCCTAGACTCACAAAGAGCTTGGCACAACTAATGGCCGAAGCTCCCGCACCATTTACCACCACTTTGACCTTGTCTATCTTCTTTTTAGAAAGCTCCAAGGCACCTAAGAGGGCAGCACCCGAAATAATTGCTGTGCCGTGTTGGTCATCATGCATAATGGGGATGTCCAATTCGTCTCTTAAACGCTGTTCAATTTCGAAACACTCAGGCGCCGAAATATCTTCTAGATTAATTCCTCCAAAGCTAGGGGATAGAATCTTTACGGTTTCAATGAATTTATTAGGGTCTTTGGTATCTAACTCTAGGTCAAATACGTCTATATCTGCAAAAATTTTAAAGAGAACACCCTTTCCTTCCATCACGGGCTTTGAGGCCAAGGGTCCAATATCACCCAAGCCCAAAACCGCAGTTCCATTAGAAATCACAGCTACTAGGTTTCCCTTGGCAGTGTACTTATAGGCATCGGAAGGGTTTGCAGCAATCTCCAAGCAAGGCTCAGCGACTCCTGGGGAATAGGCTATGGATAAATCTCGTTGACTGTTGGAGGGTTTGGTAGGAACTACCTCTATCTTTCCAGGACGTCCCATCTCGTGATAATCGAGAACATCTTCTTTGCGTATCTTCTTCATAGGAGGAAATTGTTCGGGCCCAAAGATACGACAAAAGGGTTTGTCCAAACTGCCTGAATAGACTCACAAAAACAGAGTTGTTGTCTGGCTAGGAACAAGGGCGGGAATCAATCTTCTACATTGCCAACTATGGCCAACTCCTGAGCGTCTAGAATTTTAATTCTCCTGCCTTTGAGTTCTATGTATCCCTGGTCTTTAAATTCGCTCAATAGTCTAATCACACTTTCTGTGGCGGTACCCACCATATTGGCAATCTCCTCTCGGGTCAATGCTATATCCAATTGACCTTCTGGGTTTTCACCAAAGGTTTTATGAATGATGAGCAATACCTCTGCAAGCCTTTCCTTTACGGTTTTTTGCGCCAAGTTGGTGATGATTTTGCCTGCTTCCCCCAATTCATGGCAAGCCATCTTCATTAGGTCCAAAGAAAACTTGGGATTGGTCTCTATCATATCAAATAAGGCTGCCTTGGGAATGAAACAGGCATGAGTATCATCTAGGGCCTGAATGGTGGCAGAAAGGGTTTCTCCACTGAGCAAAGATCGGTATCCCAAGATATCTCCATCATTGGCAAAACGCAAAATTTGATCCTTGCCTTCCGTTCCCATTTTGGACAACTTGACCTTTCCATTGTGTATACAATATACTCCGGTGGGCCTAGAACCTTCTTGCATTAAAACCTCACCTTTCTTAAAGTGAGAACACGACTTGGCGTGAGAAATTTTTCCCAAATCCTCTGAGCCAAGAGCGGACAGAGCCGAGAAATCTTTCTTTATACAATTCTCGCAACTAAAGGGAATAGACTCCGAGGGGTCCAAACGACTCTTTTGCATAGTTCTAGATGTTGTGCGTGTGTGATTTAAATACAAAAATATGGCATTTATCATATCCTGTTACTACTTTGTGTGACAAATTTGCAAAGGACATAATACAAGTCTCTTTGTGAGGGACATGTAAGGATTTAAAAAGACAAAAAAGCCTCAAAACAAACATGACAAAAAAGAACGCCTCCCTTCCTTGCTTTCATTGTGGAGATGATTGTCCACCAAGACCCCTTGTGGAAGGAGAACATTCTTTTTGTTGTTCGGGATGTCTCACGGTTTATCAGTTGTTTTCTGAAAATGGTCTAGAGACCTTTTATCAGCTCAACAATGCACCCGGAGCTTCTCGCAAAAAAAGTAGAGACAGAGATCTTTCGTATCTAGACAATGCCGATGTTGTGGATAAACTGGTAGATTTTTCTGATGACGGCATACAGGTCATACAACTCTTTTTACCTGCCATACACTGCAGTTCCTGCGTGTGGCTATTAGAAAATCTATATCAATTGCACCCTGGCGTTTTGCGCTCCAAAGTTAACTTTACGCAAAGACGCGCACGTATTACCTTTTCTGAAAAAGACCTGAGTCTAAGAGAATTGGCAGAATTATTAGATTCTATTGGATATGAACCTTCCATTTCTTTGGAGGGAAAAACCGAAGGCAGCACGAAGGACAAAATCAAACTCTATCAACTGGGAATTTCAGGTTTTGCCTTTGGCAATATTATGCTCATGGCCTTGCCAGAATATTTTGATATGACGGACACCACCCTGCAATCCTTCTTACCCTTTTTTAGGATGTTGATGATGGCCTTGAGTTTTCCCGTAGTATTTTATAGCGCACGGGATTACTTTATTTCTGCCTATAAGAGCCTGATTAATAAACATATCAATATGGATGTCCCCATTGCTTTGGGGATTTCGGTTCTCTTTCTAAGAAGCAGCTATGAGGTCCTTGCCGGCACGGGTTCGGGATATTTTGACTCCTTGGCAGGTTTGGTTTTCTTTTTACTGCTTGGAAAGTTTTTCCAGAGAAAGACTTATGACAGTCTTTCTTTTGAAAGAGACTATACCTCCTATTTTCCATTGGCGGTCACGGTCTTAACTCCTAAGGGAGAAACTACCAAAACATTAGAAAAGGTCATTGTTGGTGATATTCTTAGAATTAGGAATGGCGAATTGATACCCGCGGATGCCGAACTACTTTCGGAGCAAACAGAGATCAATAACCAATTTGTAACGGGAGAATCTAGACCCATACCTAAGAGTGTTGGGGATATTATTTTTGCTGGAGGAATGCAGTTAGGCCCATCCATTCAGGTGCGAGTAAAGAAGACTGTGGACCAAAGTTATTTGACCTCCCTTTGGAATGATCAAGTATTTGAACAAGACAAAGCTCAGAGATTTCAAAATCTTACCGATTCTATATCAGCCTACTTTACAGGTGTTGTTTTGGCCTTGACTCTGTTGGCTGGAATCTTCTGGTATTTCTACTATCCAGAATTGGCCTTTCCCGTTATCACCTCCATTCTCATTGTGGCTTGTCCTTGCGCCTTGGCTTTATCCGCTCCTTTTACCAATGGAAACATCTTGCGTTTATTTGGTCGCAACCAATTCTATGTAAAGAATGCTGAGACAGCAGAATCCCTTGGCCAAATTGATACTATTATATGGGATAAGACGGGAACTCTTACCACCTCTTCTAAGGGACTCCTTTCTTATGAAGAGCTTTCTGATTACGATGAAGCCATCCTAAAATCCATGGCCCGCGAAAGCCAACATCCCTTGAGTAAAAAGCTATACATTCAATTGAGTGGAAACCCCGTAGCCTTGAACAGCATTGCAGAAGAACCTGGAAAAGGACTAGAGGGCACTTATGAAAACAACACCTATCGAATCGGTTCCTTTGATTGGGTAGGCTCACCAAAGCCTTTTAATAGCTCGGGATTTGGATGGAGTCTAAATGGAGAATACAAGGGGTTCTTTGCAGCAGAAACCCCTTTTAGACCTCAATTAAATACGGTTCTCAATCAGCTAAAAGATCTAGACCAACACTTGGTTTCTGGGGATTCTAAGTCAGTAGAAAATGATTGGAAAACTGAATTCCCCCAATTCAAAAAAATGGCATTTGAGCAAAAACCAAAAGACAAGCTCAAATACGTAAAAGCCCTTCAAGATTCAAAAAGAATAGTGGTGATGATAGGCGATGGTCTCAACGATGCGGGAGCCCTTCAACAAGCCAATGTAGGCCTCTCTATCACAGAAGATGTCAATGGATTCTCACCCGCTTGTGACGGAATTTTAGACGCCAAAATATTTGAAAAAATACCGAAACTGATAACCCTTGCCAAAAGAGGCAGGAGCATTATCTGGACAAGCTTTATACTTTCCTTTGCCTATAACACCATAGGAATGTACTTTGCCATCACGGGTCAGTTAAGTCCTGTGATTTCGGCTATACTCATGCCCATTTCTAGTATTTCTGTGGTTGTATTTGTCACTCTTTCTACTCGATGGCAAGCTAAAAAGTTGGGACTCACCACATAGGTGATTTTTAAAAAACAACGGTAAACTTACGCCGTTAACAGCCCCCGTACACAAGCAGAAATTGCCTTGCCATCTGCTTTACCGGCCAAGGCCTTAGTAGCTGTTCCCATGACCTTACCCATATCCTGAGGCCCTGTGGCTCCCACCTTTGCAATAATTTCACGCAAAGCTAACTTGAGTTCTTCCTCAGACATCTGTGCTGGTAAAAACGCTTCTATTATGGCTGATTGTGCTTCCTCTGGTTCAGCCAAATCCACACGATTCTGTTCTCTAAAGATAGAAGCCGCCTCAACACGTTGTTTTTTTAGGCGTTGTAAAAGAGCAATTTCACCTTCTTCCGAGAGACCCTCTGCGCCTCCTACTTCAGTTTTAGCAAGTAAAATAGCTGATTTAATGGCTCTAAGCACTTCAAGTTTTACCTTATCCTTGGCGCGCATCGCTTCCTTCATCTGATCTTGAACCTTGGCTTCTAATGACATATTAACATGTGTTTTATTGAGCTACTGACTTTCTTAATGTAAAAGGCAGCAACTTGGTAAAGGTACCAAATTACTGCCTTGACTTACATGTTGGGAACTATTAAACCATCTATTAGTTAGTCTACATTGTCGTGTAAAAAGGAGTTATTTGTGCGAATTTCTATGGAATCACTATCCCCCGAGACGCTCATATTCCCCATAGTAGACTGATTGGACACTGGGTCAGGACTCACCTCAATTCCCCTTCTTTTATATGCGGGTCCGGCTTCTGCATCTAAAGGGTTAGTTTTGGCACTTTGGAATTGATAGTTAAAAGCTTCCAATCGCTTTTTTCTCTCATCTTGTTTTTTCTTAACACTCTCTTCTATAGAGGCATCAAAAGGATCTACCTCCATTTCAGAAACCGAATTTCGCGGCTCCAAAGGCATAGCAGGCTCAACCGTTTTTATTTGAAACTGAACCTCTTCTTCGCCCTTGGACTCTGTGGAGTCCTCCGTAGTTTGAGGCCTGCTATCCAAGGTTTCCTTAAAGGCCTCTAGGTCTTCTAGGGTGTATCGCTTTATGGGTTCTTGATCTTCTCGGTTTTGGTTTTCGTAAGAAATCGGTTCCTCCGGTGTCCCCTCTGAATCCTTTACCGAGGTATCAGAGGCCTCCAAGGTATCCTCCATTGAATCTTCTGGCATTTGGCCATCTAAAGAAAAGGCTACTTTGGATTCTTCCTCTTCCAAAGGTTGGCGCAGCTCCATTTCCTCTGCAGCAAAAGAAGTCTCAGTATCGGCCAGTCCTTGGGTGGTCTCCGCAGATATCTCATCTTCGATGATTTGAGCTTCTGGATTTTCTTCATCCAAGTCAATCATTTCAAAAGCAAAATCAGCAGCCACCTCATCACTACGTGATTCTTCCTCTTGGACAGTAGACTCCATAGATGATTCCGTCAAAGGCTGTCCCTCAGGTATTGTGGCTTCCGCCGAAACGGGCATCTCCCCCTCGGCAGCTTCTAAACTTGTGTCCTTCTCTTGCTCCGAATCATCTTCAGAATCCATGACCCATTCTATAGCGTCATCCGTCAATTCAAAAACAACCTTTGTGGAGTCCTCCTCCTCTGCCTCATGAGTCGAGACAGCATTGTGAGACAACTCCTCTGGAGTCTCTTGTTGACCCCTGTGGGTTTCGGTCAATTCAACCTCCAGGCTCAACTCTTGTTCCTCCTTTTCTTGAACAGGAGCAGCCGATGGCAATTGACTAAATAAATCCGTGGGCTCTTGATCCTCTAAACGGGATTTCTCAGGTTTAATAGCTTGATCTTGGTTGGGCTCTATGGCCAATGGCTTTTCAAAAATCCCACGAGTTACTTCCTGGTCTTCTTCTAAGGGATGTACCACCTTCTCAGGTTCTTTATTGATGACCTTAACCTGTTGGTCTTGGTTAAAACCCGTTGCCACAATAGTAATTCCTATGGAATGGCCCAGTTGATTGTCATCGCCAATCCCCATGATAATATTGGCATCTCCTCCTGCCTCGCTTTGTATAAAATCAGTGATCTCGCCAATTTCGTCAAACGTAATTTCATTTTCATCGCTTCCCGAAACAATGAGCAATAATACATTTTTAGCACCAATGATTTGGTTGTCATTCAGAAGGGGAGAGTCCAATGCGTCGTGAATGGCCTTCACAGCCCTATCCTCTCCGCTGGCTTTTCCAGAACCCATAATTGCTGATCCCGAATTGGCCAAGACCGTACGGGCGTCCTTAAGGTCAATATTGGCTGTATAGTGATGAGTAATTACCTCTGCTATACCCTTGGCCGCATTGGCAAGAACTTCATCTGCTTTGGCAAATCCGGCTTTAAAGCCTAGGTTTCCATAGACCTCTCTTAGCTTGTTGTTGTTGATTACAATAAGAGAATCTACATGGTTTCTCAGTTGGTCAATTCCTTTTTCGGCTTGCTTTTGACGGGTAGAACCTTCAAATTTAAAGGGGTTGGTAACAATTCCAACTGTGAGTATTCCAAGATCCCTAGCCGTTTTGGCAATGACAGGAGCCGCACCGGTTCCGGTACCTCCTCCCATTCCTGCGGTAATAAAAAGCATCTTGGTTTCTTTACCCAAAATATTTTTGATCTCATCAATGTTTTCTACAGCAGCTTGTTGCCCCACTTCTGGGTTCGCTCCTGCTCCTAGACCCTCTGTCAAGGCAACACCTAATTGAATTTTGATCTCTACGGGACTGTGGTAAAGGGCCTGGGCATCTGTATTGCAAATGATAAAGTCCACACCCTTAATCCCAGTATTTTTCATGTGATTCACTGCATTGGAGCCACCACCCCCAACACCTATCACTTTTATTACCGAAGATTTGTTCTTGGGCAAGTCAAATGTAAATTCCGAATCTAATTGCTGATCACTCATGTTTTACTTTCGTTTTTAACGAATTACATATCACTATCTAGAAAATTTTTAAACTTATCTACCCAGTTCTCAAAGAAGGTCTTTTTGGGCTGTCCTTCCTCCGGGGCTTCCTCATCCGAGTGGGTTTGCTCCACCGGCTCACTGTTTTCCACAACTGAATCTACCGCAGCAGGCGCAGGGACAACCTCCTCTTGAGTTTGAATCAGATCGGGGTCAACAACCATGGGCTCCTCTATAGACTTAGAATTAAGACCTCGCATTAGCAAGCCTATAGAGGTTGCATATTGAGGACTGGTTAATTCCTTCTCAGAGTCATGGGCCAAATGTTCATTGGGATAACCAATACGTGTGGTCATTCCTGTTACGTACTCCACCAATTGCTTTATATGCTTTAACTGCGATCCACCTCCGGTTAGAACGATTCCTGCGATTAGGCGCTTTTTCTGTTCGTTATAGCCATAAGTCTTTACCTCATTAAACACTTGTTCTACGATCTCTATCACACGAGCATGAATAATCTTAGAAAGCATTTTTAGTGAAATCTCTTTGGGCTCACGACCTCGCAACCCAGGAATACTTACTATTTCGTTTTCCTTATTTTCTCCAGGCCATGCAGACCCGAATTTTAATTTTAAGAGCTCTGCTTGCTTTTCAATAATCTCGCATCCCTCCTTAATGTCCTCTGTGATAATATTACCACCAAAGGGAATCACTGCGGTATGACGAATGATTCCATCTTTAAAAATGGCTACATCCGTGGTCCCTCCGCCTATATCTACAAGGCAGACCCCAGCTTCTTTTTCTTCTTGGCTCAGCACGGCATCAGAAGATGCCAAGGGTTCTAGAGTTAAATCTGCAACTCCCAATTCGGCGTTTTTCACACATCGCCCGATGTTCTTAATAGAAGACACCTGCCCCACTACGATGTGGAAATTCGCCTCTAACCTACCCCCGTACATTCCCCTGGGTTCACGGATATCGGATTGACCGTCTACCCTGTATTCCTGAGGAAGCACATGAATAATTTCTTCTCCTGGCATCATTACCAGTTTGTGGACGTTAGAGATTAAATTATCTATATCTTCATCATCAATTACTTCTTCCGCTTCGGTGCGCGTTATGTAATCAGAATGCTGTAAACTTCTGATGTGTTGACCGGCAATACCCACCACCACATTTACGATCTTAAAGCCACTGGCCTGTTCCGCAGATTCTATTGCCTTATCAATTGACTCTATGGTCTGAACGATATTGGTAACTACTCCGCGTTGTACACCCAGAGACTTGGCCTTGCCAAGGCCTAATATTTCTATCTTACCGTGATCGTTTACAGTTCCAACTACCGCCACAATTTTTGTGGTTCCAATGTCTAGACCTACGGCTATCTGTTTAGTTTCCATGGTTATTCCATTTTTTTGTCACCACCTGACCTTCAAACCGAAGGTCAATGGATTTTACGTCTTTTACCTGCTCTACGGCGTATTGATAAAAAACTTCTAGTTTTTGACTTTTTGCTTTGGAGTCAGTAGTATCGCCAAAGAAAATCTTGTGATGCCCTTCCTTGGGATAGAGAACAAAGCCTTTATCACTTTGATGTTCTATGCCTGTAATCCAAGAAGACAAAAATTCACTATTGCGAATTCTTGAAATCATAAATAAAACCGAAAGGGTATCTGTAGTCGAGGGAATGCCCCATACATAAGTAACCGGTGCCGAGAAATGGGGTGACAAGTCCATGGGACTACCGTAGGTGTCCAAATAATAACTTGTATTTCCCTCAAATACTCTCGCCATAGCCTCTTTTTGAAGCACGTTAATACACAGGGTCCCGTCTACTGTTGAAAATACCTCACTCTTGTGTATAAAGTTTTGATTATCAAGAGTTTCTTCTAACATTGAAATGTTAATTTCTCCAACGGTTAGAATAACAGCCGTATCTATCGCATTATCAACCACTTGACGCACTTCGTCTGGGGTAATAAACACTTGGTTTTGAGGAGTTTCTACCGTAACAACTACCTCACCGTAAGGGAGAGAGGCACTCCTGGAGGAGACAAATGAGAGAAGAACCACCACACCAAGAGATGCAATAGCCCAAAAAAACCTTCCAACCATTTCTCTTTTAGTTGCCATGTAAAAGTGCTTTTTTAATGGGTTCTACCAAACGGTCAATATCACCCGCTCCAAGGGTCAATACCATCTCGGGCCTTTCGGATTTCATCTTTTGCAAAAGGCTCTTGGTGTCCAAAACTTCTCCGGGAACATCCTCCATAAGAGAAACCAACCAATCTGAGGTAACCCCTTCTATGGGTTCCTCTCTTGCAGGATATATGGGAAGCAGATACACTTGGTCTGCTAGATCTAAAGCATGGGCAAAGTCTTGTGCAAAGTCTTTGGTCCTCGAAAATAAATGTGGTTGAAAAACCACGGTCACTTCTTTGGAGGGGAAAAGTTCTCTAGCAGCTGAGATGGCAACTGTGATTTCTGTAGGATGGTGTGCATAATCGTCTATATAAACCCTTTCAGGTGATTTAAAATGCACATTAAATCTCCTGTAAACCCCTTTAAAAGATTCCAAAGCCTTTTGAATATGCGTCCAATGAACCCCACCTAAATACGCAAGGGCACTTGCACCCACTGCGTTCTCAATGTTATGTCTCCCGGGTAAGGGGAATCGAATACCAGAAAGAACTCTTTTCTCTAGGGCCACCAAATCAAACACGAAGGAGCCATCTTCTACGCGAATATTACGCCCTTCAAAATCGGCCTCAGTTTCAATTCCATAAGAGTAATCTCCTTCTATATCTAGGTCCTTTTGATAGACTAACTTCCCTTGATTTCTGACATTAGTTCCAAACTCCAAAAAACTATCTCGTATTCCCGAAGCGTCCCCGTAAATATCTAAATGATCTGCATCCATAGAGGTTATCAAGCCCACATCAGGGGTTAGGAAATGAAAGCTTCTATCAAATTCATCTGCCTCAATAACAACTTCCTTTGCTTTTCCCACCAAAAAATTGGTGTTATAATTCCAAGAAATACCCCCCAAAAAAGCATTCACATCTATTCCGGAATCCTTAAAGAGATGTGCCAGCAATGCCGATGTGGTGGTCTTTCCATGGGTTCCGGCAACGGCATAACTCTTGCCTGCATTGGCAATTTCTGCCAAAATACGGGCTCTTTTATACAGGTCAAACCCATTGGATTTATAGTATTGAAACTCTTCGTGATTTTCAGGAATGGCAGGAGTATATACTACCAAGGTGTTTTCTATATCCCTAAAATCTTTAGGAATGTGATTGATACCTTCTTTATAGTGAATCTGTGCCCCTTCTTTTTCTAAGGATTTGGTGAGTGGGCTGGACGTCTTATCATATCCTGCGACTCTGTAGTTTTTGGATAGGAAAAACCGGGCCAAGGCGCTCATTCCGATGCCGCCTATTCCTAAGAAATATACCGTATCAAAACTCTTTAAATTCACTTTATCCACTGATTTATGCAGTTAACAATCTCCGTGGTCGCCTGAGGCTTTGCCAAAGCGGATATTTTCTGAGACATATGGTCTCTGGTCTTTTGATCCTTTAATAATTTCTCAACGGTAGGCCCTACCTGATCAGCTTCTGACTCTGGTAACAAAATGGCTGCTCCAATATCAGAAAAGGCCTTGGCATTTTTGGTCTGATGATCCTCCGCTACATTGGGAGAGGGTATGAGAATCGCAGGTTTTCCCACAATGGCAAGCTCTGACAAGGTTCCGGCTCCAGCTCTAGACAAAGTGATAGAAGCCGCCTCGTAGGCCGTATTCATATCCTGAATAAAATCAGTGATAATCAAGCCCTCTCTTTGAGGAATATCTTCCTGAAGGGCATCTACATAAATCTTACCGCATTGCCATAAAACTTGGTATCCATCGTCCAACCAAGAAGAATACGAATTGGCAACGGCACGATTTATTGCCCGGGCTCCAAGACTACCACCCAAAATCAGGACAATGGGTTTTTCTGGGGACAACCCAAGTTTTAAAGCTGCCGCCGACGAATCTGCAGATATCTCAAGCAATTTACTTCTCACGGGATTTCCCGTTTTTACAATGGTCTGTTTGGGAAACCATTTTTCTAGGCCATCATAGGCTACACAAATATTTTTCGCCTTGCCCGAGAGCAATTTATTAGTGATACCCGGATAGGAATTCTGCTCCTGAATAACCGTGGGAATATTCTTTAATTGCGCCGCCCAAAGAAGGGGTCCGCTGGCAAATCCTCCCGTCCCAATTACTATATCTGGATTAAATTCTCTGATGAGTTTTTTGCATCTGAGTAAGCTCTTCCACAACTTGACGGGAAAGGATAGATTCTTCTTCCAATCCGTTCTTTGAATACCAGAGATTTGAATACCATGAATGGGATAGCCTGCCGCAGGAACTTTTTGCATTTCCATTCTATCCTGCGCTCCAACAAATTCAATTTGGGCCTTGGGATACCGCTTTTTGATTTCGTCGGCAATGGACAATGCTGGAAAAATATGTCCCCCAGTTCCCCCACCGGATATCATGACCTTTACGGATTCTTTCATGTGGATTCTAAATTTTGGAGAGGTTGGTTGTCTTGTTCTTCCACGGATTCTCCAGGGGTAAAAGACCTACTTACACTGATGATCATCCCCAAGGCCAAACAGGTCATCCAAATGGAGGACCCCCCTGCAGAAACCAAGGGAAGTGTTTGCCCCGTAACAGGGATTAGATTTACCGCTACCGCCATATTAATAAAAGCCTGAAATACAATTCCAATGCCCAACCCAATGGATAAATACTTTCCAAAGGGGCTCGGACTTCGCATGGCAATTCGCACAATCCTAAAAAACAGAAAGATGTAAAGACCAATGATAAAAAGTCCTGTTAAGACTCCAAACTCTTCAATGATAACGGCATATATAAAGTCCGAATTGGATTGGGGTAAAAAATTCTTTTGGACACTTTTTCCTGGCCCTTTTCCAAATACTCCTCCTTGCGCAATTGCCATCTTTGCCTTAGAGACTTGATAGTTACTTTCTGCATCGCCCTCCGAAAAGTTTTCAATTCTTGCCTTCCAGGTGCCTACCCTATTGGAAAGATTGGGGAAAATCAAAACGACTCCAATAAATAACAAAAGACCTAAAATTCCCATTCCAATGCTGAAGCCTATGTATTTTAAAGGGAATTCTCCTATCAGCAACAAAAGAGTAGACAATAGAAATATAAGGGCGGCAGTTGAGAAATTGGCGGGCAATATCAGTATACATACCGCACCAATGGGCAGTAAAAAATAAATAACTGCTTCTTTAAAATCCAGGCTCTTCACCTCGTATTTCGCCAAATTCCTGGCCAATAGGACCAAAAGAGAAATACTGGCTAAAGCCGAAGTTTGAAAAGTGAATCCTAGCACAGGAATACGAATCCACCTGCTGGCATTGGCATTGCCTATAGTGGTTCCTTGAGTAAGGGTATAAATCAGGAGAACGATTACAAATGGACCCAGTATCAAGGAAATTCCCGCAAAGTATTTGTAGTTGATTTTATGAATAAAATACATGGCCGTAAATCCAATGGTCAAATGAACCAAGTGCTTGATTAGCATCGCGGTTGTATTTCCATTAGAATACATAAAGGCAATATTGCTAGATGCACTGTAAACAGGCATAAAGCTAAAAAGAGCCAATAGACCTGCTATGGCCCAAATGACTTTATCCCCTTTTATGTAATTGACAAGGCTATTCATAGTATTCTACTTAGTAGCTTTTTACAGACTGCGTACTGTTTCTTTAAATTGACGACCTCTGTCTTCGTAATTCTCAAATAAATCAAAACTAGCACACGCGGGAGAAAGCAACACGGCATCTCCTTTTTGACCTAATGAGTAGGCCATTTGTACTGCGTCACTCATAGATTGAGTCTCAATGATCATATCCACGGATTGAGCAAATTCTTGTATGATTTTATCATTGTCTACACCTAAGCAAACAATGGCTTTTACATGTTGGCCCACAAGAGGCAACAATTGAGAGTAGTCATTGCCCTTATCTACTCCACCTGCAATCCATATGGTTGGTTTCTTCATGGATTCTAAGGCATAAAAAGTAGAATTGACATTGGTAGCCTTTGAGTCATTGATAAACTCAATACCCAAGACATCAATTACGGACTCTAACCTATGTTCTATGGTTTCAAAGTCAGCCAGACTATCTCGGATTACTTCCTTTCGGATATTGAGTAACTTAGCAGACAATCCAGCAGCCATGCTGTTGTAGGTGTTGTGCTTGCCCTGTAGAGCTAATTCTTCTATTTTCATTTTCTCCTGATTTATTGAAATGGTGATGTTTTCTTCCTCTAAATAAGCGCCCTCCTGAGGGGTCTCCAATACGGTGATGGGAAATTGGGTGGCACCCAGAGATTCTTGTGCGGAAGCCATTGCCCTTTGGGTTTCGGGGTCGTCTGCGTTGTATATGAAAAAGTCCTTGGGGCCTTGATTGATGCCTATTCGCATTTTTGAGGCAGCATACTTGGACAAATCGTTGTCATATCTATCCAAATGATCGGGGGTGATATTAGTTACTACCGCAATGTGCGGGCTAAAGGTTACAATGTCATCCAATTGAAAACTACTGACCTCAAGCACATACCAATGAGCATCATTAGAAGCCACCTGTGCCGCATAACTCAACCCTATATTTCCGGCCAAGGCTACATCTAGGCCCGCCTTTTTTAAGATTTTGTAGGTAAGGGTAGCGGTAGTTGTTTTTCCGTTGCTACCGGTTATTGCAATTACCTTTCCGCGGGAATGTCTAAATCCCCATTCAATTTCTGAAATCACCTCAATTCCTGCTTCCCTAAGCTGAGCCACTACGGGTGCTGTATTGGGAATTCCCGGACTCTTAATAGCTATGGAACACGCCAATAATTTAGAGAAGGTATGTTGACCTTCTTCATAAGGAATTTGATTCTCATCCAAAATCCGTGTCTTTTCGGATCCAATGGAACCCAGGGAAGACACCCATACCTCGTGCCCTTTAGCTTTGGCCAAAAGAGCAGCACCTACGCCGCTTTCGCCTGCACCTAATACAGCAATATGTAGGCTTGGAGACATTATCTAAGTTTGAGAGTTATGATGGCAAATACAGCGAGCATAATACCCACAATCCAAAATCGAGTCACAATTTTACTTTCGTGATATCCCTTCTTTTGATAGTGGTGATGTAGCGGAGACATCAAGAAGATCCTTCTTCCTTCTCCAAATTTTTTCTTGGTGTACTTAAAGTAACTGACCTGCATGATGACGGAAATGTTTTCTGCCAAAAAGACCCCACACAAAATGGGAATAAGGAGTTCTTTTCTCACCGCAATGGCAAAGGTGGCTATGATAGCGCCAATGGCCAGTGAGCCGGTATCTCCCATAAAGACTTGAGCCGGAAAACTGTTGTACCACAAAAAGCCAATACAAGCGCCTAAAAAGGCGGCAGCAAAGACCACCATCTCACCCGATTGCGGGATGTACATTATGTTTAAGTAGTCGGCAAAGATCAAGGAACCCGAAACATAGGCTAGCACTGCCAAAGCCACGCCAATAATGGCACTGGTCCCCGTAGCAAGGCCGTCTAGACCATCCGTTAAGTTGGCTCCATTAGAAACGGCCGTTATGATAAAGATGACAATAGGAATAAAAATAATCCAAGAGTACTTTTTGTAATCTGGACCTATCCACATCAATAGCTTGGCATAATCAAACTCATTGTTCTTAAAAAAGGGAATGGTTGTTTTGGTGGATCGTTCCGCATCGTTAAAAAGGGGAAGGTTGTCCACAGTTTCTCCATAGAGTTCTATGTTGTCTGACTGGGTCACTGCTTGCTCCTTCATAGCAACATCTGGATGGAAATAAAGAATACTTCCTACAATTACTCCTAGGGTAACCTGACCCAAAATTTTAAACTTCCCTCTAAGGCCTTCCTTGTTCTTTTTAAAAACTTTTATGTAGTCATCTGCAAATCCAATTCCGCCCATCCAAAGGGTTGTCAAAACCAACAACAACACATATATATTATCCAATTTTGCAACCAATAAAACGGGGATTAAGATGGCGGCAATAATAATAAGTCCTCCCATAGTTGGCGTTCCCGCCTTTTGAGTTTGGCCATCTAAACCCAAATCTCTAATGGTTTCTCCAATCTGTTGTTTTTGCAACAGATTGATAATCTTTTTACCAAATAGCAGTGAGACTACCAAAGACAATACAATAGCCAAACCCGCCCTAAAGGTGATGTACTTAAATACACCGGTTCCGGGAATGTCATAAGCTTGATCTAGGTACTCGAATAAGTAGTATAGCATTTGGGATGGATTTTTTATGGATGGATTAGGTTGAGTTCATCTTTAAGTATTTCCACATCGTCAAAAGGGTGCTTCACACCGTTTACATCTTGGTACTTTTCGTGACCTTTTCCTGCCACCAAAATGATATCTCCTTCTGAGGCCATTCGAACCGCTGTCCTAATGGCTTCGCGTCGGTCCAAAATGGAAAGACACTTTCGGGTATTTTGAGCTTCTACTCCTTCCTCCATTTCTTTGAGAATGGTACCTGGATCTTCGGTTCTTGGGTTGTCAGAGGTAAGAATCACCTGATCACTCATTTCTGTGGCAATTCTAGCCATTTCAGGTCTTTTGGTTTTATCTCTATCGCCTCCACAACCTACTACAGTAATTAGTTTCTCATTGCGCGTCCTGATTTGGCCTATGGTACTCAATACATTTTCTAATGCATCGGGAGTGTGTGCATAGTCTACAAGACCTATGACTTGACCCTTTCCTGACTCCACCGTTTGAAATCTACCCTCTACGGCACCCAGCGTGCTCATAACCGTCATTGTCTGAAGAGGATCAGCGCCCAAGAGATTGGCAACACCATAGACTGCCGCTAAATTGTAGGCATTAAAAGGCCCCACCATTCGAGACCAAAACTCTAAGTCATTAATCTTGAGTAGGAGCCCCGTGAATTGATTTTCTAGAATTCTAACCTTGTAGTCAGCTTCCGATTTAAGGGCATATGAGAAGGCTTTGGCTTTGGTGTTTTGAACCATTACCCTTCCGTTCTTATCATCCGTATTGACCAAAGCAAAAGCATCAGAAGACAAGCCATCAAATAGTAATTTTTTGGCTTGTATGTATTCCTTAAAGGTCTTGTGATAATCTAGATGATCGTGAGAAATATTGGTAAAAACGGCACCTGCAAACTGAATTCCTGCCACTCGCTTTTGATGCAAACCATGGGAAGAAACTTCCATAAAGGCATATTTACATCCCTTGTCCGCCATCTCCCTTAGTAAACGCTGAATGGTAATGGCATCAGGAGTCGTATGGGTAGCCTCCAACTCCTTCCTCTCTACCAAATTACGAACCGTAGAAAGCAATCCACTGGCTACCTTTTGTGATTGAAAAAGCTCGTAAAGAGTTGTTGCAACTGTGGTCTTTCCGTTGGTTCCGGTAATTCCGATTACTTTGATTTGTTCAGACGGTCTATCGTAAAAATTAGAGGCTGCAACACCCAAAGCCTCTGCCGCATCTTTTACCACCAAATAATTCACCCCTTCTGTAAGCTCTTTGGGCAGGACCTCGCAAATGATGGCAATGACTCCTTTTTCTATTGCCATAGGAATATACTCATGGCCGTCTACCTGAGTTCCAGAAAGAGCAACAAATAGCCCATCTCTCTGAACCCTTCGAGAATCCATATGCAAAGAAGAAATGGCCATATGAGTATGCCCTATTACCTCCTCAAGAGAAACACCGTACAGTATGTCTTTTAATAATTTCATCGAAGTTTGAGGGTTACAATTTGATTAGGCCCAATAGATGTCCCGGCTTTTGGATGATGGCTACTCACCATTCCCGAACCTTGTAGAACCACCTTAAAACCTTTGTTTTCTAGTGTAGAAACAGCCTCTTGAGCGGATAATCCCGTGAGGTCTGGAATTTCTTCTGCCGTAGGCCACCGTAAGTCCTGATGGGTCATTTCTCTAGGAGCAACAGACTCTTCTACGGGCGTAGTTAAAAACACCTCATCGGCCACAGCCCTAAATACAGGGGCAGCTACGGTACTTCCATAATACCCTTTGTAAGGATTGGGCTTGTTGATCACAACAATACAGGAATACATTGGGTCTTCTGCTGGGAAATATCCTGCAAAAGACGCTTGGTATTCTCTTGATCCTTTCCAATAGTTTAATTGACATGTCCCCGTCTTACCCGCCATGGTGTAGATGGGGGTCTTGATATTCTTTGCAGTTCCTCTTTCTACGACTCCCTTGAGAAGCACCTGCAGTTTTGCCAGAGTGTTTTTGGAACAAATGGCTGGGTTAATAACCTCGGTTTCCATCAATTCAACCAGGCGTCCTTGGTCACGAATAGATTCTACCAACAAGGGCTTTACCATTACGCCATCATTGGCAATAGCATTGTAGAGAGAGAGTACCTGCAGTGGGGTCATGGAAATTTCATACCCAAATGAAATCCAAGGCAGACTAATCCCTGACCAGGTAGGATCACTGGGGGTCGGGATTTTTGGAATACCCTCTCCCTTTATTTCCATTCCAAGAGGTTTGTTGAGCCCCATAGTATAGAGTTTATCAATAAAATCCTTGGGTCTGTCCTTGTAATGAGGATATACGGCTTTCACTATTCCAACGTTTGAGGATTTCCTGAAGGCCTCAGCTACAGAGATCTTTCCATACCCTCCACGACCATTCTTAACATTAGAATCCTTTACCTTTTTACCATAAATAGAATAAATACCGTTCTCTGTATCAACTAAATCTGAAGTGTCTACCACTCCATCTTCTAGAGCGACCAACAAAGAAGCTAGTTTAAAGGTAGATCCCGGTTCTGTGGTTTCCCAAATGGCATAATTTCTCTTTTCGTAGTACTTGCCATCTTCTGTTCTACCCAAGTTAGAAATGGCTTTTATCTTTCCGGTTTTTACTTCCATGACTACCACAGATCCATGGTCAGCTTCGAACTTTTCTAATTGACTTAGCAACGCTCTATGAGCCACGTCTTGAATTCGGGTGTCTATTGTAGTGACTACATCATACCCGTTTATGGGTTCAACCTCTGACGCATCGTTAAGGGGTTTCCAATTGCTATTGGAGATTTTTTGTTTTAGTCTTTGCCCATCTACTCCTTTAAGGTAAGAGGAGAAAGCACCTTCTAAACCTGCTTGATTCCTGTCTCCATCATAACCAATGGTTCTTTCCGCTAATTTGCCCAAAGGCATTTTTCTAAAAGACTTAGAGTCGTAAATAAGGCCACCTTTGTACTTCCCCTTTTCAAAAATGGGCCAGGTCTTCATGGCTTGAAGCTGGGTAAAAGTCACATTACTACCCAGAACAACAAATCGATCACCAGCCCCTCTAGCATTGGTTAAAAAATGCTTCCACTGGGCGGTGGTCCTCTTGGGAAACACTCTCCCCAAATGATCTGACAGGACTGCTAACCCTTCTTGAAAGGTAGCCTCAGAAGACGTTGTGGGATCCATAAACACGTCATACATAGGCATAGATGTAGCCAAAAGCTTTCCGTCAGAAGAGTATATATTTCCTCTGTCTGCGGGCACAGTGACTTTCTTTAAAACCTCCTTTTCTGCTTTGGCCCTCAATCCTGGACCCTCTGCTACATAGGTATACACCAACTTAAAGGCGATAAATAGCCCCAAAACCACAAACATTGCGGCCACTCCAAGCAATCTTGAAGAGCTGGTATTTCTCCCTTCCTTACTCATCTTTTAGAGAGAGTTTGGTAGGTGGAACTGCGCTTTCTTTAAGCCCTAGCTCTTTTGCTCTCTCCAAAACCTTGGATTCTGAACTCATTTGCATCAATGTGGACTTGGTTTCTATATACTCTGACTTGAGTTCTTTGTGTTGGGTAGAAAGACGAGCGATCTCGTGGGTCTTTCTTTCCGCAGAATGAGAAGCGTTAATAGCAAGAATACAGAGCATTAACACGTAGAGTAAAAAAGGCAGGTTCTTAGCCCAAAGCTCTCGCAAGAGAAAGCTTCCGCTGAAAAACCTAGACCATCCTCTATTTGTGTTTTCCTCAGTCATTCTTTTTTTCTCCTATTCTAAGTTTGGCACTTCGAGACCTTGTGTTTTTTTGAAGTTCTTCTTCTGTAGGTACAATGGGTTTTCTGGTAATTATCTTTAGTGGGGTAAGGACATTTCCATAAAAATCCTTTTCTGCTTGACCGTCAAACCGACCCTCTCTGATAAAATTCTTGACCAATCTATCTTCTAGACTGTGATAGGAAATGATCACCAAACGACCCTGTGGAGACAAGACTTCATTGGCTTGTTCCAACATTTCTTCCAACGCTTGGAGCTCCTGGTTTACTTCAATTCTTAGCGCCTGAAAAACCTGCGCCAACCATTTGTTTCTCTTGCCATAGGGAGCCATATCAGAAACTAAATCCACAAGTTGCTGGGTCGTCTCCATAGCGCCTTCTGCCCGGGCAGTATCTATCTTATGAGCAATGGACATAGGATTCTTAACCTCTCCATACTTCCTAAATATTCTTGCTAAATCCGAAAGAGTGTATTCATTGAGAACCCTATGAGCGTCTAATTCTTGAGATGGGTTCATTCGCATATCCAAGGGACCGTCAAAACGAGTAGAAAACCCACGAGATCCCTCGTCAAACTGATGAGAAGAAACACCCAAGTCAGCCAAAAGACCATCTATTTGGGTTGCCCCATAGAGCCGAAGATATTTTTTAAGGTGCCTGAAGTTTTGAGCAACAAGGGTAAATCGGGAATCTTCCGGTACATTTTCCAAAGCATCTGGATCTTGGTCAAAACCAAAAAGTCTTCCCTTATCTGAGAGTTGATCTAAAATACCACGACTGTGACCACCACCTCCAAAGGTGACGTCAACATAAATTCCATCAGGCTTAAGACGTAAACCCTCTAGGCATTCCGTAAAGAGAACAGGATCATGATAATTCATCCGTTGAGAGATCAGAAATTCCACCCATGACTTCCTCGGCTAACGCAGCAAAGTCAACATCATTAGGGCGGACTGAAGCCTCATAGCGCTCCTTGTCCCAAACCTCAATAATGCTTCCTGTGGCGCTTAACACCAAAGAAGAGGACAACCCAGCATAGCCCACCAAATCCTTGGGGAACTGTAGCCTGCCGTTGGTGTCCGTTTCAATCAGCTTAACTCCTGCCATAAACATGCGCACGAAGTCATTATTCTTTTTTACAAATCGATTGAGCTTGTTCACTCGAGCCATAACTTGGTCCCATTCATTCATAGGGTACAGTTCCAAGCAAGAACTAAACACACTGCGCTTGAGCACAAATCCGCGTTCCAGGGAAGAAAGCAATTGCTTTTTTAACCCAGAAGGCAGAAGAGCGCGGCCCTTTGCATCCATCTTACATTCGTGTACTCCTATCAAATTCAATCGTTTAGCTTTTAGAAACTGATTTTCTCAAAGATAAAATTATCTCTCCACTAATTCCCACCAATTACCACTTTGTTGATAACTTTTGATAAGTGCGAAATCATATGCGGAAGGGCAAGATATAATAATTTCTGTTAAACCTTACTATCAAACGATTTATCAAATAATATAGTATTCAAAATTTAGGTGGTAAAAAGTGGAGTATTATATTTCAAAGTAGGTGACTCCAAAAAAAGGGAAGCGTAAAAAAAGTGGTACTTTTGGACCAAATTAGAAGTCGTGAAAGCCGAGTTTATCATCTCAAATACCCGTGTAGACAAATGCCCTCAGGAACCCATTCCGGAGTACGCATTTATTGGAAGATCCAATGTGGGCAAGTCCTCATTGATCAATCATATTGCACAGGTTAAGAACCTAGCAAAAACCTCCTCCAAACCCGGAAAAACCCAATTGATCAACCACTTTAAGATGGATGACAAATGGTATTTAGTGGATTTGCCTGGGTATGGCTATGCAAAGACTTCAAAGTCAGCAAAAAAGACCTTTCAGGCCTTAATTACTCGATACATTAAGGAGAGGAAAAATTTGATCAATCTATTTGTTCTAATAGATTCTAGACATGAGCCCCAAAAAATTGACCTGGAGTTTATGCAATGGCTTGGAGAAAACGGGGTCCCGTTTTCTATGGTGTTTACAAAGATCGACAAGATCTCTTCTAACGAGCTCAATAAAAACACCTCTAAGTACAAAAAGAAAATGCTAATGACCTGGGAAGAAATGCCCAAGACCTTTATCACCTCTTCAGAAAGCAAAATAGGCAGGCTTGATATCCTCAACTACATAGAAGAACTCAACAAGCAATTAGGGGGAGAAATCAGGAAACTTTTCTAGAGAATCTATTTCTTTTTGTCAATCAGCTCAAGCTTTTCGGCAAAATAGCGTGCAAAATCTTTCATATCTAAAGCCATCTCCTTTTCGTTGGTGGCCCTGTCCAAGGAATCCGCCATAGACAGTAGGGTTTGATGATAAAATTTCTTCATATCATCCACTCGCATTTCTTTGGTCCACAAATCTATGCGCAAGGTATCTTGAGTTCTCTCATCCCAAACAGACAGCATAAATGCGCTTGCCGGCTCATTGGAAACCCCTCCATCAGGAGCGTCCCAAAGAATCTTTTCTGGGAGTTTGTTTTCGTCTAAATCTATGTGAAGAGCAATTTCTGATCTATGGGTCTTTTGAGTACTCATGGCTTGTATTTTGAATCTTTAAAAATTTGCATAGCATCTGCGTTAGCTAGTAGTTGCGGAACGGTAACGGATGGGTTTTCTTCCATATAACTAGACACTATCCTAAACCCAACCCACTTTCCTATGGCTCCAGGACTTTTGTAATCATCAGGTACGCCAAACTTAGAGAAAGGGGCGGTTTCTATAAAACGTCTCTTTAAGTCAAAGGCAGAAGAAAAAAGGTATTCTTGTTCAATAAAATAAGACCACATTTCTTTTTCATGATTTTCGCAAAAAATCATTTCTTCCTCAGAATATCTCATCAAAAGCATTTCATCCAATTCTGGATTGAGTGCCCGCATCGCATAATACACCCTACCCCAATACATTAAATCACCAACAAAAGTAGCATCGTTTACATCTCTTTTGACCATTGGAAGTACTATACTTTCAGAAAGGGCGCTGGGTAAAAACCTAGCTTGGCGCTGAAATTTTTGATAATCAGCCATGTGGTTGTAGGCAGGGTGTGTCCCTCCTAAAAACAAATCCGAAGCGATAAAAACGACGGAATCCCCATTGACCACAGGATAGGCATAATCCAAATTTGAAATATACGTCTGAAGACTGTGCAAAGGATGATTGGGATAGTAGTAATAGAGGTGATCAAGTATGGACTTAAACTTTACGTCCATTCCGGAATAATCGTTAAACACCTTATAAACATCTCTATACAACCTGTATTGGGTAGGGTCTTCTCTTCTTGCACGCCAAAAATCAGAACCACCTGACATAAAAAACAAAGGATACTCTTCTTTGAGCCTTGGTAAGTCGTTATCTACAAACCTCATACTGTCTGTTTGATAAAAGGCTAAGTCAAAATGAAGGACCTCTCCACTTCTAGAAACCCCAGAAAGGTCCACTTCCAGAGAATCCTCTGTACAACCCATCAAAAAAAAGAAGACAATGGCTCCTCCGTAAACAAAGACCTTTTTCATAGGTTACAAATTTAGGGATTTGGTATCTTTAACGCACCAAAATGTAAGAATAAGATAGGGGTATGAAAAAAGTTGCAGAGCACATTGTTGCTTGGATGGCAGATTACGCTCAAGGAGCGGGCTCTAAGGGCTTTGTTGTAGGAGTTTCTGGAGGCATTGACAGCGCCGTTACCTCTGCACTTGCGGCCAGAACTGGCCTTCCAACCACCTTGGTAGAAATGCCAATACATCAACCAGATTCTCAGGTAAATAGAGCTTGGGAACACATTGAGAACTTAAAAGCCAAATACCCCAATGTCAAGGGAATTTCTCTCCAACTCACCTCGGTATTTGACCAAATGATTTCGACCTTTGAGTCCACAGAAAGAGAGGAAACCACAGAAATGTCTTTGGTGAATACTAGAGCCCGACTCAGAATGACTTCTTTGTATTTTTTGGCTTCTAATAGAGGAGCATTGGTAGCTGGAACCGGAAATAAAATAGAAGACTTTGGTGTGGGATTCTATACCAAATACGGGGACGGCGGAGTAGACCTAAGCCCCATTGCGGACTTAGTAAAAACGGAAGTATTTAATCTGGGGAAATTTTTGGAAGTACCCCAAAGTATTTTGTTGGCCAAACCCACAGATGGACTCTGGGGAGATGACCGCTCAGACGAGGACCAAATAGGCGCATCCTACCCAGAACTAGAATGGGCTATGGAAAAGGCCAACTCAGGAAGTGAAGCATCTGATTTTACGGGAAGAGAAAAGGAGGTTTTTGAAATTTATTCTAGAATGAATAGACAAAATCAACACAAGATGAATCCCATTCCCGTATGCAAAATCCCGGATTCTTTGAAGTAAAGGGAAGCTTTCTTAAAGCTTTTTGAATGTGATTTTTGCGAGCGTACCCACATTGGTTTCGCTAGAAAAAGAAATACTCGCACCCACCATAGGCAAAAGATCATAGACTATAGCCATACCCACTCCGGTACCCTCTTCATTATGGGTTCCCTTTCGGGTGAAGGTAATGTTAGGGTTGTTTAGCTTTTCCAATTCTTCGGGTGACATTCCCATTCCAAAATCTTGAATAACCAAGGAGCATTCGTTTTCTACATAACCAACAATACGGTCGTTAGTAAATGAAAACTTAACCGCGTTAGAAACAATGTTTTGCAATATAAGATGAATCACTCTTCGGTCTCCAGAAACCACAATATCGCCCTTGAGTTCTGAGACCAACTCAAGTTCTTTGAGGCGTGATTGACCGGAATAGATATCGAATACTTCTTTTAAAGTGTCCTTTAGATTGGTATAGGATGCCTTTTCCTCCTCTTGTGGCAAGCGCGCCTTAGACCAAATCAACACTTGTTGAACCAAATTAATCATAGCTTCGGAGGACTCAGAAAGGGCTAGGATTGATTCCTTTTTCTCATTGTCAGAAAGGGTATCCCAGTTTTTCTCAAGAAAACTAGCCACATGGTGGAAGTAATTGAGAGGAGCCTTTATGTTATGAGATAAAATAGAAATAAATCGGCCTTTGGCTTCGTTAGATTTCTTCAGAGATGATATTTCTTCATTCGAAGTATTCGCCACTATTTTTTAGGGGTTTCAGTCAAATTAAACAATCAATGGATTATTTCCATTAAATTCGTATAAAGAAAGGAATATATTTTTATTTAATAAGATTTTTCCTACTAATTTTCAATACGAAGGTACCATATGATTAACACATTCTTAGCAGACGATCACGCGGTCATCAGAAAAGGACTTCAACTTTTCATAAACACTGATCAGGAACTCTCCTTAGTTGGAGAAGCTGTCGATGGGGAAGATTTGTTTGCAAAATTACCCTCGTCTGATGTAGACGTATTACTCCTGGATATTGACATGCCTAAGACCAATGGAATTACGGCATTAAGAGCCTTAGCTGAGGAATTTCCTCATGTAAAGGTACTTATCCTGAGTATGCACCCTGAAGAAATTTACGGGCTAACCGCACGTAAACTTGGAGCCAAAGGCTATTTGTCAAAGGATTCCAACCCGGCCGAAATCATTGCCGCCATAAAGGAGGTTTATGCAGGTCAAGAAAAATTCAATGAAGAGATTTACAAAAAGGGAGCCATCTCTACCGTTAAACTCTCTAAGAGGGAAAGCGAAGTTCTCAAGTTAATTTCTACCGGAAAGAGCAACAAGGAGATCAGCCAAGATTTGGGGATTTCTGACAAAACCGTTTCAACTTACAAGTTGAGATTACTCAAAAAATTAGGAGCCAAGAACGTTGTTGACTTGATCAACTTCGGTCAAAAGCATCAGATCTAAATCCAAAAAAACTAAATCCTCTATTACCTAAATAAAAAGAGGCGGCCCATGGGCCGCCTCTTTTTATTTGAAACCTGTTTAAGGCTTATATTTCTTAGCTTAATACCACTTGAATTTTTCCCTTCCATTGGTCCTCGCTACTGTAAACAAAGATTCCTCTAGTAGGGTACGTTTCGACTTTAGATCTCACAAACCCCATACACTCGTAGACATTGTCCCCTGTTCTTTTACAATTGTCTGAAGAGAAGTACAAATTGTTCTGTCCTTCAAAAATCTTTGCAGCACCTTCGCCTTCAAAGAATCCAAACAATCCGGTAACCTCTGCCGTTTCAGAAAGAGTGATCTTTACATCTGCCCCTTGAAGCTGGAACACCTCTCCATTAAATTCCACTTCAATAGAATTAAACTGAATAGATGGTTGCTTTCCTATGTTAGATTCAAAGAAGCTTACAGGAGTTTCTACTTCTACCGCATGGTGAGCTTCACCTACGTGAATATGTGGGGCTATGATTAAAGATACAATAGACATTAGCTTAATCAAGATATTCATAGAAGGCCCAGAAGTATCTTTAAAAGGATCTCCTACAGTATCTCCAGTAACTGATGCTTTGTGAGGCTCAGAACCTTTGTACTCCATAGTTCCATTGATCTCTACTCCTTTTTCAAATGATTTTTTAGCGTTATCCCATGCACCTCCCGCGTTGTTCTGGAAAATCCCCATCAAAACACCCGATACGGTAACTCCCGCTAGCAATCCTCCTAATACTTCTGGTCCAAAAGCAAAACCTACCAAAATGGGTACGATAAGTGCGATGGCTCCAGGAGCAATCATCTCACGAATAGACGCTTTGGTAGAAATCTCTACACACTTGTCATATTCTGGAGTGGCTTTATATTCCATAATTCCTGGAATCTCTTTGAATTGGCGTCTTACTTCTTGAACCATATCCATAGCCGCTCTACCTACGGCAGCAATTGCCAATGCAGAGAAGATAAATGGAATCATGGCTCCAACAAACAATCCGGCCAAAACATCCGCTTTATAGATATCAATAGAATCAATTCCTGCAATTCCAACGTAGGCAGCAAACAAGGCCAAGGCGGTAAGAGCTGCAGAAGCAATAGCGAAACCCTTTCCTGAAGCAGCCGTTGTATTACCTACAGCATCCAATACATCTGTACGGCCTCTTACCTCTTCTGGCAATCCACTCATCTCAGCAATTCCTCCTGCGTTATCTGCAATAGGACCAAAGGCATCAATGGCCAATTGCATGGCTGTTGTAGCCATCATACCAGCAGCGGCAATAGCCACACCGTAAAGCCCGGCCATTTCATGTGAAGTGTAAATTCCAACTGCAAGAACCAAGATTGGCAATACCGTAGATTCCATTCCTATGGCTAAACCTCCAATAATATTAGTTGCATGCCCTGTAGAAGACTGCTTTACAATAGAAAGTACTGGCCGCTTACCCATGGCAGTGTAATGCTCCGTGATGATACTCATCAACGCACCTACTACCAAACCAATAATAATGGCATAGAAAACACCGTCTCTGGTAAATTCAAAACCACGAATACTCATGGCTTCTGGCAACATCCAATTTACAAGGAAGTAAGAAGAGATGGCCACAAAAACCATAGAACTCCAGTTTCCAAGATTCAAAGCTTTTTGAACGCTTCCATTCTCATCAGCAATGCGAACGAAGAAAGTTCCAAATATGGAGAAGATCAATCCCAACCCTGCAATTACCATAGGCAATAAAATGGGAGCAATACCTCCAAAGGCATCAACAGAAATAATTTCTCTACCCAATACCATTGTGGCAAGAATAGTAGCTACATAGGATCCAAAAAGGTCAGCTCCCATACCAGCAACATCACCTACGTTATCACCTACATTATCTGCAATAGTTGCGGGGTTTCTGGGGTCATCCTCAGGAATTCCCGCTTCTACCTTACCTACAAGGTCAGCACCTACATCAGCTGCTTTGGTGTATATACCTCCACCCACTCGCGCAAAAAGAGCAATGGACTCAGCACCTAAAGAAAATCCTGCAAGTACTTCTAAGGCTTTTTCCATTTCAATTCCGTTAACAGAAGCGCCAGTATTAACAACGTAAAGATTATAGAATACTATAAATAGAGATCCTAATCCTAAAACCGCAAGACCTGCAACCCCAAGACCCATTACGGTTCCACCGGTAAAAGAAACTTTTAGCGCTTTGGCTAGAGAAGTTCTAGCCGCTTGGGTAGTTCTTACGTTAGATTTAGTTGCGATATTCATTCCAATCCACCCTGCAAAGGCAGAAAAGAAGGCTCCGATAACAAAAGAAAGGGCAATGACTGGACTTGAACTCTCTACCAAGCTTCCAGACCAAGCCAAAACAATTGCGGCAATAACCACAAAAATTGACAACACCTTCCACTCTGCCTTTAAGAAAGCCATAGCTCCGTCAGCGATGTGCTTTGCAAGACCTTTCATTTTTTCATCACCATCATCTTGAGCGGTTACCCATCTTGATTTTACAATCATCACAAGAAGTCCGACAAGTCCCAAAGCGGGGACAATGTAATAGAACTGTTCCATCTTTATTTTTTTATTTTTTCAAAAAGAAACCCCTTCTAAATTTTAGAAGGGGCACAAATATAATGAGGTTTTTTTATCTGTAGGCCTATTCCTAAGTCAAATTAGACATAGAGTACATCTTTTACTGCGTCAACCACCTTTTTGGTGTTGGGTAAGAAGGCTTTCAAAAGAGTGGGAGCATAAGCTGCGGGAGTATCCGCAGTAGTAATTCTGCGAATAGGGGCATCTAAATAATCAAATGCATGACGCTGAATGTGGTAAGTTAATTCGGTGGCAATGGAACCCAAGGGCCAAGCTTCTTCAACAACCACTAGGCGATTGGTCTTTTTTACCGATTCTACAATGGTAGCATAATCTATGGGTCTCACGGTTCTCAGGTCAATAACTTCTACCTGAACCCCTTCCTTGGCGAGAACGTCTGCAGCTTCTAATGCTACTTTCATTATTTTTCCAAAGGAAACAATGGTAACGTCCTTTCCGGTTCTTTTGACATCTGCCACTCCTAGCGGTAAGATGTACTCCCCTTCTGGAACCTCCATTTTGTCTCCGTACATCTGCTCTGATTCCATGAAAATCACAGGATCCTCATCGCGAATGGCCGATTTAAGAAGTCCTTTGGCATCATAGGGATTAGAAGGCACCACCACTTTTAGACCTGGACAGTTTGCATACCAGCTCTCAAAAGCTTGCGAGTGAGTTGCTGCTAACTGACCAGCACTTGCAGTAGGTCCTCTAAAAACTATAGGGATATTAAACTGCCCACCAGACATTTGACGCATTTTTGCGGCATTGTTAATGATCTGATCAATGGCAACCATAGAGAAGTTAAAGGTCATAAATTCAACGATGGGACGAAGGCCATTCATGGCAGCGCCAACACTAATTCCTGCAAAACCAAGCTCTGCAATGGGGGTATCTATCACTCTTTTTTCTCCAAATTCGTCCAGCATACCTTTGGATGCCTTGTAGGCTCCATTGTATTCTGCAACTTCTTCTCCCATTAAGAAAATGCTCTGGTCTAAGCGCATTTCCTCGCTCATAGCCTCAGCTATGGCTTCTCTAAATTGAATGGTTCTCATGAATAGAAAATCATTAATACATTGAATTGAACAGCAAAAATAGTAATTAAGTTGCAAGGATTTTAGGCTTTGGGTATTTCTCTTAAAAATCCACAAATTATACATTGAGAAAAACTCAATTAATTATGTATGCATAATATTTTATTTGCTCATCTATTTTGGTTATTTTCGTGGCGAAAAGATATATCACATATATAGATTGCGAAAGAACAAAAGACTCTATCTCGCATTCTCTTTATAAACAAAAAGACAATTCATGAACATTTTAGTTTGTATTAGTCATGTTCCCGACACGACTTCTAAAATTAACTTTAAGGACAACAACACCGCATTTGATACCGCTGGTGTTCAATTCGTAATCAATCCTTACGATGAATTTTCCCTTACCCGCGCCATGTGGATGAAGGAAAAGCAAGGAGGAACCGTAACGGTAGTAACCGTTGGCGATGCTTCTGTAGAACCTACCATGAGAAAAGCTCTAGCCATTGGTGCAGATGACGCCATAAGAATTGACGCTCAACCTACGGATGGATTTTTTGTAGCGAGTCAATTGGCGCATGTAGCCAAAGAAGGTGGCTATGATATGATTCTTTGTGGTCAGGAAAGCATTGACTATAACGGAGGTCAAGTTCCCGGAATGATAGCAGGAATTCTTGATTTACCTTTTATCAACGCTTGTGTTGGTCTGGAGATTGACGGAAGCAATGCTACAGCCACTAGAGAAATTGACGGAGGAAAAGAAACCCTTGACACCTCCCTACCCCTGGTAGTTGGAGGGAAAAAAGGATTGGTAGAGGAAAGCGACCTTCGCATTCCCAACATGAGAGGAATTATGACCGCAAGGACAAAACCCTTAAAGGTAATTCCGGCTGTTGATAGCCCTGCTCTTACAACGGCTACCGAATTTACTAAACCCGCAGCCAAAGCAGCGGTAAAATTAGTAGATGCTGGAAATATAGAAGAATTGGTGAGCTTGCTACACAATGAGGCAAAGGTCATTTAATCCTGTCTTTTTTAAATTTAATCATACTATAAAACAACATATATAATGTCTGTACTAGTTTTTGCAGAATCATGGGACGGCACGTTTAAAAAAGCTTCTTTTGAAGCTGTTAGCTATGCCGCTCATATTGCACAACAAAAAGGAACCACAACAACGGCTGTAGTAATTGGCGCGCTTTCTGACGACGCTAGTGTACTAGGGCAATATGGTGCCAACAAAGTAATTCACGCTCAAGGAGAAAACACAGGATCCATAAACGGAAAAGTATACGCCGAAACCTTAGCTGCCGTGGCGCAATCCGAGGGAACAGATACTCTTGTAATCTCAGGAAGTTTTACAGGAAAGACCATCGCACCCATTGCCTCCATAAAAATGGATGCAGCCTTAATCACCAATGCGGTTGAATTACCGACATCGGTCTCTCCTTTGACGGTAAAAAGAGGTTCTTTTTCTTCTAAGGCATTTGCCATCTACCAGTCTAACGCAGAAAGTGTAATCATTTCCATCACTCCAAACTCTGTTGGAGTAGGTGCTCCCTCAGGAGATTCTGCTTCTGTGGAACAAGCAGTATCGGTAGGATCGGCAGACACCACGCAAAAAAGTCTAGACAAGGCGCAAGGCAAAATTCCATTACCAGAAGCAGAATTAGTTATTTCTGCCGGTAGAGGTCTAAAAGGCCCAGAAAACTGGGGTATGGTAGAGGAATTGGCTGAATTATTAGGTGCAGGAACGGCTTGTTCCAAGCCGGTTTCTGATATTGGCTGGAGACCACACACAGAACACGTGGGGCAGACGGGTATAGCTATACGTCCCAACCTATATATTGCCATTGGAATTTCAGGAGCCATTCAGCACCTTGCTGGAGTAAGCAACTCTAAAACCATAGTGGTTATTAACAATGACCCTGAAGCTCCTTTCTTTAAGGCTGCCGATTATGGAATTGTTGGAGATGCCTTTGAGGTGGTGCCAAAATTAACTGAAGCGATTCGTCAATTTAAAGCGAACAACTGATACCTTTGTAGTCATGCACAAGGTACCGTTAACCATAAAGGGTTTATCATACAGCGAAAGACAAACAGGGGCTTATGCTCTGTTGTTGGGCGAAGAAAATGGGCCTCGTAAACTTCCAATCATTATTGGAGGTTTCGAGGCCCAATCTATTGCCATTGCATTAGAAAAAATGATCAATCCACCTAGACCCCTTACTCATGATTTATTTAAAAATGTTGCTGACTCTCTAGAGATTAGAGTGGAGGAGGTAATTATTCACGATATTAAAGACGGTGTGTTTTTCTCTAACCTTATATGCTTTCAGCACGGAAAGCAATTGGTAGTAGACTCAAGGCCCTCAGATGCTGTTGCCCTTGCCATTCGATTTGGTTGCCCCATATACACCACAGAACAAGTCTTAGATAAAGCGGGACTCATTTTGGAAAAGGAGGATGATAAATCCACCATTCACATCGCGCCAAAAGAATCCACACCATCTGCTGTACCCAGTACTTCTTTAGACGAACTAGAAGCTCAACTTGCCAAGGCGGTAAGTGATGAGGATTACGAAAAGGCAGCCGCCCTTAGAGACCAGATTTCGAAATGGGGAAAGTAGTCATTTACTTGGCATTTCTAGGGTTGTTCTCTCAATGCAAACCAGAGCCGTATACCCAGACAGGATCTTACCGCTTTGAATTTATTCGGAACTCAGAAGGCGTTGATTTACTGATCATTGACCCTTTGGATAGTCTTAAAATAAACCGTGGATCTTTTGGTTATTTCTTGTTAGCAAAAGACTCATTATTTGCATCTGGACAGTGGAATTTTACATCCAATACTCTTACATTTGAGTATTCTCAGCCCATGGATACCGTCCGTCATTACGAGGTGATTACCTGGGATGCTGAAGATTTAGTCATCATGGAAAATGATGTGATTTTTGGGTTTAAAAGAAAGCGATGAAAGCATACCACGACTTACTGCAGCACATACTAGACAACGGAATAGAAAAGGATGACAGAACCGGTGTAGGTACCTTGTCAACCTTTGGATACCAAATGAGATTTGACCTCTCTGAGGGATTCCCCATGGTTACTACCAAGAAACTACACCTCAAGTCCATTCTCCATGAACTTCTTTGGTTTTTAGATGGCGACACCAACATCAAATACTTGGTAGAGAATGGAGTAAATATTTGGAATGATTGGCCTTTTCAAAAATATGTAATTGATATGGGTTTGGAAGAGTCCCTACCCAAGTACTCTGCTGAGTGGAAGGCCGAAATGAAATCCTTTATAGAAAAAGTAAAAACCGAACCTGGATTTGCTGAGAAATGGGGAGAATTAGGACCCGTTTACGGCAAACAATGGAGAGATTTTAATGGATTTGACCAAATCAAATGGGTTTCTGAAGAAATTAAACGCAACCCCATGAGCAGGCGACTTATGGTTTCGGCCTGGAATGCTTCCGAAATTGAAGAAATGGCAAAAGCGGGACTCCCCCCCTGCCACACAATGTTTCAATTCTATGTTTCCAATGGAAAATTGAGTTGTCAATTGTACCAAAGATCTGCAGATACTTTTCTGGGCGTTCCCTTTAATATTGCTAGCTATGCATTACTAACCATGATGATGGCTCAAGTTACCGGGTTAGAACCGGGTGAATTTGTACATACCTTTGGAGATGTACATCTGTATTCTAACCATATAGAACAAACCAAAGAACAGCTATCTAGAGAGATTAGACCTCTCCCTACCCTAGCTATAAACCCAGAGGTAAAGAGCATATTTGATTTTTCATTTGAGGATTTCACCCTTTCGGGCTACGACCCGCACCCTCATATTAAAGCCTCTGTAGCTGTATAATTATTATGAAGATTTCTCTGATTGTAGCCGTCGCAGATAACCAAATCATAGGAAAGGACAATGACCTTATCTGGCATTTGCCCGATGATCTAAGGCACTTTAAAAGCAAGACCAAAGGGCATACGATAATTATGGGTCGTAAGACTTTTGAATCCATTGGCTCCCGTCCTCTCCCTCATAGAGAAAACATTGTGATTTCTAGAAATACCCAACCCCCAGTGGATGGAGTGATCTTTGTGAAATCCATAGATGAGGCTTTAGAAAAGTCTACGGACCAGGAACCTTTTATTGTGGGTGGGGCCGAAATTTACCGTCGCAGTATGGAAAGGGTAGATGTAATGGAAATCACTCGAGTACATGCTGATTTTGAAGGTGACACTTCATTTCCAACTTTTGATGAATCTCAATGGGACTTAATCCATAAAGAGCTTCACGAGGCAGATGAAAAACACGACCATGCGTTTTCGTTTCAGACTTGGGTAAAAAAGGTTGATTGATCATTTTTCTCAACTTTTAACGATTCCTTCTTCTTACTGCGTTTCCAAACAAAAACCCCCCGATCTCTCGAGGGGTCCGCAAATGATCATAAATATTTTCCTAGGCCCTAAGATTCTGCATCTATAAAACCGTCTTTTGATTACAAGTCAAATCTAAGACACCGCCTTTAATTTCTGAAGAGTGCTCTTATTGAGCTTGCTCTCTGCATATTTTCTATTTACGGTAAACTCTACTGCCCCTTCTTCTGAAGGAAGGTCAAACATAGCATCCGTCAAAATAGCTTCACAAATAGATCTTAACCCACGAGCTCCCAGGTTAAACTCCATGGCTTTGTCTACTATAAAATCAATGGCTGACTCCTCAAATTCCAATTTGATTCCGTCCATTTCAAACAATTGGACATACTGTTTTACCAATGCGTTTTTAGGCTCTACCAATATCCTTTTTAGCGTTTCGGAATCCAATGGATTTAAGTAGGTCAATACGGGCATTCTTCCTATGAGTTCTGGAATAAGTCCAAAACTCTTTAAGTCAGTTGGTGTAACGTACTGTAAAAGGTTATCCATATTAACAACCTCACGGGTTTTACCCCCACCATAACCTACCGTTTGGGTATTGAGTCTATTGGCAATATGTCTTTTTATTCCATCAAAGGCACCTCCCGCTACAAAGAGAATGTTACGGGTGTCAATTTGAACAAATTTTTGATCGGGATGCTTTCTACCTCCTTGGGGTGGAACATTAACAACGGTTCCTTCCAAGAGCTTAAGCATGGCCTGCTGGACTCCCTCACCAGAGACGTCTCGGGTAATTGATGGATTGTCTGACTTTCGAGCAATCTTATCTATCTCGTCAATAAAAACAATTCCATTTTGAGCCGCCTCAACATCGTAATTTGCCGCTTGCAACAATCTAGATAGAATGGACTCAACATCTTCACCAACATAGCCTGCTTCGGTTAGAATGGTGGCATCAACGATGGTAAAGGGAACGTTTAGTAGTTTTGCTATGGTACGAGCCAGAAGTGTTTTTCCAGTACCCGTCTCTCCTACCAAAATAATATTTGATTTTTCTAAATCTAAAGAATCAGAGGTATCGTGCTTTAATCTCTTGTAGTGGTTGTAAACCGCAACTGCCAACGTTTTCTTTGCATCATCTTGACCTATTACATACTCCTTTAAGAATTCCGCAATATCCTTGGGTTTAAGGAGGGTTATTTCGGATCCAAACTCTTCAGAAGACTCAGTAAGTTCTTCTGAGACAATACCATGAGCTTGCATAATACAACGATCACAGATATGACCCGAAATACCAGCAATTAAAACATTGGTATCCTTTTTATCCCTTCCGCAGAAAGAACACGAGAGTCCTTTTTCTTTTTCTTTCACGATACAATTGTTTTTTGAGGTGGACTGCTAAAGATAGTCATTACCCCTAGAAGACGAAAATGCCGCCCTTTAGGGGCGGCAATTATGCATGTTATAAAGTCTTTTATTTCGAGGCTTTTTTGCCTTCTAAAACTTCATCAATCATCCCGTACTCAACCGCTTCAGAAGCGATCATCCAGTAATCTCTATCCGAATCAGATTCTACTTTTTCGAAAGATTGACCACTGTGAGAAGAAATGATAGAGTACAACTCACTTTTGAGTTTAAGAATCTCTTTTAGGGTGATTTCCATATCAGAAGCTTGTCCTTGAGCTCCACCCATAGGTTGGTGTATCATCACTCGAGAATGCTTAAGAGCAGAACGCTTTCCAGCAGCACCCGCACACAATAGAACGGCTCCCATAGAGGCAGCAATTCCAGTACATATGGTAGCTACATCAGGCGATACCACTTGCATGGTGTCATAGATACCCAATCCAGCATATACAGAACCACCTGGTGAATTCATATAAATGCTAATGTCTTTTTTGGCATCAGCAGATTCCAAAAACAACAACTGAGCTTGTACAATATTTGCAATTTGGTCATTGATCCCCGTTCCCAAAAAGATAATTCTATCCATCATCAGTCGAGAAAAAACATCCATTTGGGCTACGTTCAATTGGCGCTCCTCAATGATATAGGGAGTCATAGAGTTTTCTATGTATTTATCTACGTAGAGACTCTGAATCCCTTGGCCTTTTACAGCGTATTTTCTAAATTCTTTACCGAAATCCATATTGTGTGTGTTTGACAAATTAACTAGGGATTAACCCTTTTGTTCTGAAGCTAATTTAACAAATTCATCATAGGATACCTCTTCTTCTTGAATCTTAAAGGTATTGAGGTAGTAGTCCAACATTTTGGCTCCGTAAAGCTGCTCATTTAAACGTTGTACCTCCTCTTGATTCTTTAGAACGTTCATAGCAATTTTGGTAACTTCTTCGTCTTCCATACCGCTCTGACCGTATTGTGCCAGCTGAGCATTCACCATGTTCTTGGTATGGTCTAACATTTCATCCTGAGTTACGGTAAGGCTTTGATCTCTAATAATTCTATTTTCTATCAATTGCCACTTAAGACCTTTTACCATTTTGGGATATTCTGTTTCAATTTCTTCGGCAGAAATAGGATTCTCACCATTGGTGGTCATCCACTTTTTAAGGAAAGTATCTGGCAAATCAAATTTGGTCTTCTCTAGGAGGTAATCTGCGACTGAATTCATAAAGTACTGGTCGGCATCCGCCTTGTACATTTTCTCTGCTTCTTCTTTTACTCTGGCACGGAATTCCTTTTCAGAGGAAACCGTTCCCTCTCCGTAAATTTTATCAAAAAACTCTTGGTTCATTTCAGCGGGTTCAATTCTAGTCACATTGGTCAATGTAAACTGGAACTTTCCGTCCATAGTTTCTAGGGCAGAATCGGTAATTCCCAAAAGACCAGCGGCATTAAAACCTTTAGCAAAGTCCTTCTTGGCATCTATTGTGATTACGTCATTTAAAGCACCTTCTAAAAGGGCTTTTTTAGATTTTCCTTTTAGAGAAGAACCCGCAAACTGAGTGGTTTTCTCCAATCCACCTTCAAGAACTTCACCGTCTCTAAGCTCTACAAAAGAACCTTCAAACATATCAGCCGCATCAAAAGTCTCAGGAGAAGACATTTTGCCGTAGCGTTTTGACATGTCTTCTACGAACTTATCTACTACCGCTTTATCTGCAATCACTTTATTATAGGTGATCTTGTTTTTTGCGGTGATTTTTACCTCAAAGGTAGGAGCTATACCCAATTCAAATTGAAATTCAAAAGTATCTTGTGTATTCCAATCAATTGAATCATTGGCAATAGGAAGGGGATTTCCTAAAATATCAATATTCTCGTCGGCAATATACTTATATACACCGTCTTGTAGTAGCTTATTGATCTCATCAATCATTACCGGCATGCGGTATTGTTTTTTGATTAAACCAGCGGGCACTTTACCGGGCCTAAATCCAGGAATATTAGCTGTTTTTCTGTAGTCGGTTAACGTCTTTTCTACCGTTTCTGAATAGTCCTCAGGGGTTACCTGAATGGTTAGTACTGCGTTTAAGTCGTCAATGTTCTTCTTACTAAACTCCATCGAGTATATGATTTAATTTTTCTTAATCTCTGAGTATCAAATTGTCATCCTTTTTTAAGAGGGTTGCAAAGGTAGAAAATTTCATCTACTTAAAAAGCAACAACTAAAGTTACTTAAACATGAAGTTACTATCACTATCCAATGGCTTCCCCCTTGTGGGAGGTCTTGTGCTGTGCAGCAGTATCGCCTCCCTCCAATCGAACAATTCCTTTTCTATGCCCATTGATTTTAGAAATGTCTTTTTCTACGGAGACCGGATGGCTGCAAGTTATCCACGGGTGCAGGTTGGATGAACTTTTTCATAGAAATATGTGACAACCAATCAGTACAAGTGAGTTCAAAAATTCCAGGGGAAGGAACCCCCCATGCATTTCCCATGCATGGGGGGTTCAGTTTAGTCTACAATAAATCGGCTTATAGGGCCCAGTAAAAAAAGGCTTTTTGTATTCTATTTTATTGAGTCAATCATTTTTTATAAATTAGACAAAACTCTTACTAAAAGCCGCCATGAAAAGGTTCACCTCTCGCGCCATCATACCCTCTTTGATTCTTCTTATTTCGCATACTACCTTTGGACAAGACGCCAATAAACTCAGCCTATCTCTTGATGGTGGAGTGGGTCTTTTTTTTGGGGATGTAATGGGTAAAGAAAAGCCAGGCAATAGGCTCAATACCTCTTTTTCGGGAGGGCTGTCTTACCACTCTAGTGAGGTGTGGAGGTTTACGGCACAATTTACTCAAGGGGTGTTTTCTGGAGGAAATGGTTCCTTATACTACGAAACCACCTACTTAGAACCTACCATAGTTGCTGGATATGATCTAATGAGCTTTTTTGATAAACAATCTAAATTATCGATAGAATTGGAGGGAGGTCTTGGGTGGAATAGCTTTTACGCAACTTCCTATTCCCAAAACAATTCCGTACTTGCAAAAGTACCTAACGAAGGCACTTATAGCAATTCACCCATAGGATTATTTGGTGGCAAACTAGCGTACAAACTTGATGACAAAATTGATTTACGCCTGGGGTATTCGCAAAGACTGGTCTACAACAATGACTGGGTGGACGGCATTAAGAGTGGCGAAGCAAACGACCAATATGGATTGATTTCTGTTGGGGTCACTTACAGACTTAAGTCCGATATTAAAAAAGACGAAATGAAGGTTAAAAAGCGCGAGTACGAAACTCTTGTCGCTGAAAACCAACAATTAAAAGATGAGGTAGAAATAGCCATGGCGGAACATGAAGCCAACCTCAAAGCCAAAGACGAAACCATTGCTCAATTACAATCACGTATAGACAGCATGGAATCTCTTCCTGCCGTTGTCACAGCTTCTGATGCTGCCGCTATGGAAAGAGAGGAAGCCCTTGACGGTGGGATTGTGGAGAATAAATATCACGTAGTGATTGGATCCTTTAGCTCTCAGGCCAATGCTGAGAATTATGTCTCTGAAAAATTTGACTCGGAAAGAGACAAAATCAGAATCATCTATGTTCAAGACATGAAGATGTATAGGGTGATCTATAATTCTTACGATTCCTTCTATGATGCCAAAAGAGATATAGAAAAACTAAAAGACCGAGTAAAAGGGCTTTGGATCGTTAGATTCTAGTTTATTTCTCATGGAGTTCGATTTTTGGGTATACCAAAGATTCTTGGGTTTTTTGTTTTATAAAACGCCTCTGATACTTTGAGAACGGAATCCAGCTGTGTTTTAGAATAACATCGCGCATGCCATTGATTCCAGTGAGAGGAAGGGTATTTTATTCCTGGACGTATAGAAATACATATCACCGATACAAAGATACTATCGGAATTTTCGGAATCCCAAAAGGTGTGGTTACTGCGTCCATATTCATTGAGGACATTGGTAATATCTTCTAATCCTTGTGTCACCTTATACTCATATTCGCCCTGACCAGGAGCCCATGCAATTCCCATTTTAGTTACCTGAATAGGGCCATTGGTTACGTCTGGGGAAGGCAAAATGTGGATGTTTCCTGCAAAGTCTTTAGGTACAATTATCTCAAGAGTTGGCTTGTATTGTTCCCAAGCAATATGAGCCGTACTGAGAACTAAAAAAAGAGCATATATCCAAAGCCCCTTAGACCACCAAGTTGTCTTTTGTAAAAAGCCTAAGTACCCCAGCACAATACTTAGAGTCATGGCCAGGATGGCAAAAATGGGAATCAAGAAAATTCCAAGTCCATAAAAGCTATATCTATATTGCGACCATGTACCTAGAGCGGTCAACAAAAGGAGAAATAAATACCAAATTATCTTTTTCACCCCAACAAGTTACAGAAGTATGTTGGGAGTAAAACTAGCTATTGCCGTCTTTTTTTAAAAGGCTCTACCTACTGCCCCACCCAATGCAAATAGAATCACAAAAATCAAGGACAAGGAAATCATTGAGAAAATCATATTGCAAAAATTAACGAGTAACTAAACTATGTAATATTTAAATGATGTATTTAACCAGAGGCCCAGGAATTTCCGACATTGCATGATATTAGTTTTAGCTTGTCTACACTTTATCTGAATTTGGAGTTATCCTAAGATCTTTTTGTCCCTCTACTAACAGCATTAATAACTCAATTGCACAATATAATTTCATAAGAAAAAGGAACCAAACGTGAAAATTGAACCCCTACCAACTCCTCTGATTTTTCACTGAACTCTGTTAGAATCTTGATTTTCATAGAAGAAAACTCGCATTTGGATAGGCATTTCCTTACTTTTAAGACTTGAGTATTTACATTCAAAAACACATAGAACTTCTGATCAAACTTATATAACTATGAAAAAAATTGTCCTTGCGGTTTTCTTTGGTATTTCTCTTTTATCACAGGCAACCAACTATACCTTTACAGGAGGAGACCTCGCGGATCCTAGCAATTGGACAGGCGGACCAACACCTACGTTTAATGCAGGAGGAGATGATTTTAATTTGAATGGGGTAACTCCCAGCAGTATTTCGGCATCTATTGATTTTGGAAACAGTATCAATGGGTCAACTTTCCGCAATAGCGGTGCCGCAGTGATCTTAAACATTCCTTCCCCCAATATTCTAAAATTTTATGGTGCCGTGGATGCAGATAATATCTCAGCTGGATCCATTTTTGAAACCTACTATTTTGCCACTGGGGAAGTGATCCCAGGAACTTACCTAACAGCAATGGTTATTGGTGATGGTACCACCGGAATAACTTGTACCGCGATTGGAGACATTACAATTACTACGGATGTGGAGGTAAAAACATCTTCTGTTCTTGATATGAAGACCTATGAGCTGGATGTCTTAGCTGACAATTTAGTTGCAGGAGTAACGGGAGAAATACATACTCAGAGAACCGGCACGGATCCCATAAAAATCGGTTCTGGTTTTACATGGAAATCCAAAATCGTATTTAATGCCTCGGGAGCTCAATCTGTTCCATCAGATACCTATGAAGGCGGCCTAAGTATTGAGGGGGGAACAAGTACCGCAGATCAAAAAACGGTTGCAGGAAACATTACTGTGCACTCTACATTAAACATTACGGGAAGACTGCAGCTTGATGACAAACAATTACTTGATGGCTCCTCTCCCTTTACGGTCTCTGGAACTGGGCAAATGGAAACTAAATTAGCCCATGCAAGTAATCTGCCTTTTCCCTCTGGAAAAGATTGGGACGATATTACCGTTTATTTTGCAGCAACCCCTACCGCCACTCAGCTTTGGCCTGCAGGGACCTACGAATCGGTTGCAGAGGTGGTTCCAAACAATACCTTAAAAGCACTTGGAGACATTACCGTGAATTCCCAAATTGGTGACCTGGGAGGTACCTTAGATATGGGTACATATCAATTGAGTGGAGCTTTTTCTGTAAATAATTTTGGCATTAATGGAATTTTTAGAACCGAAAATACAGGTGCAACCCCAATCCCCACGGGTATCACTTTTGGATCCGGTTTTACGGTTGAGTTTTATGCAACAGGGGCGCAAACCATACCTTCAAACACCTACAATAAATTAAAACTTTCCGGTAGCGGCAACAAAACCGCTTCAGGCGCCATTACGGTCGCCACTCTAGATTTTGATGGTGGAGATTTATTTATGAGCACACATCAATTAATTGATAACGCAGGGGCGTTTACAAGCACAGTTACTTCCGGTACTCCAACACTTACTACCGCATGTGTCTCTAGCTCACCTGCTATTCCCTCTGCTAAAGATTGGACGGGTGTAATTTTGCACTTTGCGGGAATAGGTGCAGACCAAGAAATCAATGTGAGCAAATGTGCCGAATTAAAGATATCTCAATTTGCAAAAACCCTTAATGCCAATATTGAAATCACAAATAAACTTGAAATTTCAGGAACCACATTATTAGATGCAGGAAGCTATGCCATAACAGGAGCTTTTACGAGTATTGTTGGGGGTAATACGGGGGAGTTGTTCACAGAAAATAACTCAACAACTCCACTCCCATTAGGGTTAGACTGGAGTGATTTAAAGCAAGTAGAATACAGGAATCCTTGTCCAGTTATTGTGGGAGGAACCTATAATGAATTAGATATTGGTGGAACGGATAGAACCATAGCTACTACCGGCAATATTGACTGTGAAAATTTATTCATTGGAGTCGCTTCAGGAACTCGAACCTATACCCTTAATGTTCCTGCAGATTATTACATAAACGCTACGGACAAAGAATTTGTGGCAAATGCTACGACCACAATAAACCTTAGAGCAACCTCTGCAACAACCTATGCTCAATACAAAATTGCCAATAGCATTGTGTATGGTTCTGGAAGCTTAACGATCAATAAGGAATACTATGTAGACCTGAGCAGTCCAAGGTGGTTCCACATGAGCACTGGATTGTCAGGGGCAGATCTTCAAGACCTAAATTCAGGAGGCATTATGGTTTCTGCCAACAACACTACAGGTTCTGTTTGGGAATGGGATGCTGATAGCTCAGTTTGGACAAACCCTTCATTAACAGGAAATACAGAAACTACAGGATACGCCATTTATGGAGGTACGGAATCTGGAAATGCCTTTTTAAGTTCTACTACAGGAGGTGTGGTACTTGATATTACTGGAACCCCAAAAACAGGAACCGTAAGTGCCGGACTAAAATATAATGATGGTCAATCCACTAGCGTAACCTTTGCCGGAGGAACCGACATGCCTGCAACAGAAGGTTGGAATTTATTGGCCAATCCCTATCTGTCAAACTATGATTGGGACAATTCCACAAAACAACATGGGATCAATGCTTACTATGTATATAATGGTACTAATTACTTAACCCGTAGTGGTGGAGTGGGCGCAGCCGGTCAATACATAGCTCCAGGTCAAGGTATATTTCTTCAGGTTTCTGGACAGACAAATGGATGGACAGGATCGCTTGATTTTAGCTCTGCACAAGCCGTTCCCAACAGTTCGGGAACGTTTAGAAAAGCAGGTACCGCTCAAGATTATTTAAGTGTACACTTCCAAGAGGTCAATGGACCTCATCACGATGAACTCTTTATTCGTTTTGAACCCACTGCTACCGATAGCTTTGATTTACAATTTGACGCAAGAAAATTGGTAAACGCTCCCTCCGTTCCCAATGCCTATATAGATCTTGGAGGAAGTTACCATTCCATTTGTGCTACCCATACACAGACAACGGTATTTCCGGTTCGATTCAATGATGCAGACAACAACCAGGTTTTTGAGGTGAGCATCAATGAGGATCAACTGGTTTCTTACAGCAAGGTGTATATCAAGGACAAAAAGACCCATACCACAGTAGAAATATCTAATGGGAATTCTTATATATTTACCCATGACGTTCAATTTGGAGAAGACCGATTTGAAATTCACTTTTCCGAAAGCACAATAGACCTGGAGGAAATGGAAAAAGAAAAATTCTCTGCTTTCTTTGGTACCGATGAGTTGACCATAATCAGCAACTCGGAGTTTGACGGAAATGTTTCCGGTAAGTTATTAGATTTACAAGGTAGAGTAGTACATACCTTTAAGACTGAAGCCAGCCGCATAATGCACGTTCAGCTGCCTTCTTTAACTTCAGGAGTGTACATTCTATACCTAGAGAACAACGGCTCCGTTCTTGGGTCTGAGAAGATGCTCAAAATGTAATCCAACTTTTTCTGGGGGAAGAATACAATTAAAAAAGGTCAACCCTTTGGGATTGACCTTTTTGTCGTTGTGCGGGCGGAGAGACTCGAACTCTCACGCCGTGAAGCACTAGATCCTAAGTCTAGCGTGTCTACCAATTCCACCACGCCCGCATTGAGGGGGCAAATATATAATATTTTTAAAAAGTTTTGCTCTTTATCCTTAATTTATGCACCCTTGATTTTGTACTTTTATCCTTTCAATATAGAAGCCTATGAAGACACTTGATCCTCAGTCTATTGAGACCGCTCAATTACACGGACAACTTCTTTCTGCTATTGCACCAAGACCCATTGCCTTTGCAAGCACATTGGATGCATTTGGAAAGCCCAACCTAAGTCCTTTTAGCTTTTTTAATATATTTTCTGCAAACCCTCCTATTGCCATTTTTTCGCCTGCAAGGCGAGTGAGAAATAACACCACCAAACACACCCTTGAGAACGCAAAAAAACAAGGGGAGGTAGTCATCAATGTGGTAAGCCATTCTATGGTAGAACAAATGAGTCTATCCTCTACAGAATATCCTGAGGGGATTAATGAATTTGACAAATCTGGATTTACCCCTTTGGACTCTGACCTTGTAGCACCACCCAGAGTTGCTGAATCTCCTGTTCAAATGGAGTGCAGAGTAAAGGACATAGTTGAATTGGGTACAGAAGGGGGAGCTGGAAACTTGGTGATTTGTGAGATTCTTAGAGTTCATATTGACGAAAAGGTCCTCAATGAAGAAGGCAAAATTGACCAACAAAAAATTGATTTAGTCGGAAGATTAGGCGGTGATTGGTATGTTAGAGCTTCAGGCGAAGCCCTTTTTAAAGTAAAGAAACCTCTAAGAACCTTGGGAATGGGTGTAGATTCTATCCCCAAGAGAATCAGAGAAAGTACATTTTTAACTGGCAATGACCTTGGAAAATTGGGAAATGTTGAGCACCTTCCCTCCCTAGGAGAAATAGAGGCATTTGCCTTAGAATCCTATGCGGTAAAAGAAATTCTAGACTCCTCGGCGGACGGAATGGAGATACGAGAAAAATTACACCAATTAGGTCACGAATTACTAGAAGAGAATAAAGTAGAGAAAGCGTGGAAAGTGCTTTTAGTTGATAAATTGAATAGAATTTAAACATGGAATTAAGCGGTAAAATCAAGGTTATTTTTGATACCAAAGAAATCAGTCCAACCTTTAAGAAAAGAGAATTTGTTCTCACCACAGAAGAACAATACCCTCAGCATATAATGTTGGAGATGATTCAAAAAAACATAGATAAGCTCAACGGATATTCCGTTGGTGATGATGTAACGGTAGGAATCAACATTAAAGGCCGTGAATGGAACTCTCCTCAAGGTGAGACCAAGTATTTTAACACCCTACAGGCTTGGAGAATAGACAGAGCAGGAGCCTCTGCTCCGCAAGCTGCACCTGTTGCTGCCGCACCCGCAGTTGCACCGGCAGCCCCTTCTTTTCCACCCGCACCACCAGCGGACTCTTTTGATGCGCAAGATGATGACCTTCCTTTCTAAAGAAGAGATTTCATATTTTTTATTTTAGAAAAAGGGCTTCGGCCCTTTTTCTTTTTACTTTTCTGCCATGGAAAGGTTTGCAGATCACTTTGAAAGGGTTTTTAAAAAACTATTGCCGAGCCCATTAGGCATCGCCCTAGTACTCACTCTTTTTGCCTTTATTCTAGCCGCCGCTCTCGGCCATCCCTCTCCAGAGAATAGCAATTTGTTCATCTTGTGGTTTGATGGGCTTTGGGGTTCTTCCACCTTAGCTTTTGCCATTCAAATGATGCTTATGCTTGTTTTAGGGCATGTGTTGGCTTTGAGCCCACCGGTTAATCAAATAATAACCTACTTGTCTTCCCAATTCAAAGATCCAGCTACTGCAACTGCAGTCCTAGGCCTTTGCACCCTTTTGGTAGCCTTCTTTAATTGGGGGCTAGGGTTGGTTTTTGGTGCCATTCTCGCACGCCAAATCAAAGAAGATTTTGCAAATAGAGGAATTCCAATTAATTACCCACTCTTGGGTGCGGCAGGATACAGCGGATTAATGGTTTGGCACGGAGGCCTTTCCGGTTCTGCCCCTCTTAAAGCTGCAGAGTCCAATCACATCGCGGAAATGATGGCCTTTTCTAATGCCACCTTCCCTTCAGAGGTGACCATGGACCAAACCGTTTTTTCTGCATTAAATGCGGGTAGTTCTATAGCTTTACTCGTATTGATTCCAGCCGCTTTATACCTATTGGCTAAAAGGACTCAAGCCCAAACTGTGACAGAAAATACCAGAGTAACCATTCCTTCCCAAATCAAGAATGTAAGTATTTCGCATGGCATTGACCAAAACGCATGGTTTTCCAAAGCCGCGGGAGTTGTTTTTTTGATCGCTGTTCTCATGCAGGTACTAAGGTCATCCTCACCCTTGGGGTTCTTAACTCCCAATTTTATCAATACCCTTTTGTTTGGATTGGCACTTTGGATGCATCCCAATCTACAGAGCTTTACCTCTGCTGCCCAAGAAGCCATTGGGGATGCCACAGGAATCCTCATACAATTTCCATTGTATTTTGGTATTATGGCATTGATTCGGGATACGGGATTGGCCTCTGATTTATCGGCCTTCTTTTCTGCCCATTCCACCGCCGAGACCTTCCCCTTCTTTACTCTAATAAGTTCAGGAATCATAAATGTTTTTGTCCCTTCGGGTGGAGGGCAATGGGCAGTGCAAGGACCTATTTTAATACAGACCGCACAAGAACTAGGAGTGCCCTATGGAAAAGCCATTTTAAGCCTTTCTTATGGGGATCAGTTAACCAATATGCTGCAACCTTTTTGGGCATTACCGCTTTTGGGAATCACCGGATTAAAGGCCAAGGAAATTTTGCCCTATACCACTTTGCTAATGATTTTGGGAGGTCTGATTTTTGCGATTGCCTTACTTTTTTAAGCCATGAAAATTTACGAACTCACATCAGGCCATTGGTTTCCAAATCCCCAAGGCGGTCCTGGGGACATGCCCCTTGCAATTGGCGGGGACTTACATCCAGATCGTTTGCTAAAGGCCTATGAAATGGGAATTTTCCCATGGTACAATAAAGAAGACCCCATCCTATGGTGGTCGCCAGATCCAAGGATGGTTTTGTATCCCAATGCCATTAAGATTTCCAAAAGCATGAGAAAAGTCATCAGAGAGGGTGTTTTTACACTATCTTTTGATACGGCTTTTGAAGAGGTAATTACCGCCTGTCAAAACATTCCAAGACCAGACCAGGAGGGCACATGGATTAGCAAAGACATCGTTTCCTCCTATACAGAACTTCACCGTAAGGGCTATGCCCATAGTGTAGAAGTTTGGAGCAATAAATGTTTGGTAGGTGGACTATATGGGGTCTCTCTTGGGGGTGCCTTTTTTGGCGAAAGCATGTTTTCTAACATATCAAACGCCTCCAAATTTGCCTTTATACAATTGGCCGAATTCCTTTTTGAAAAGGGATTTGATTTGATTGACTGTCAAGTTCACACAGACCATTTGGAGAGTCTTGGAGCCCAGCGTATTTCTCGGGCCATTTTTCTTTCGCAATTGAGCACCTCCCTAAAAAAACATACCTTTCAAGGGGATTGGGGATCATTGTTTTCTCTATAAAATAGTACTAAATGGAAGTGTATTACGAAACATTCTTGGACATCAACCGCAAGGCCATGCTGGTCCTTTCTACTTGGGTGGTGTTAAACTTCCTGACTTCTGTCTTTTGGTTATTTAAATCCAAGGGAATGAATAAGTACTTCCACCAAATGAATATTGGATGGAACATTGTAAACTTAGTCATAGTGGTATTTTCCCTTTACGGAATGGAAGAAATTACCACTTTAAACCCTCAGTTTCTAATTGAAGAGCAAAGTTTTATCGAACGATTCCTCTTCTTAAACATAGGATTGGATTGTGCCTATATGGCTTTGGGATGGGGAATGATTCAACAATCCATACACCTCAACAAAAACCCATTGCGAATACGTGGTTTTGGAAAATCATTACTGATTCAGGGCGGTTTTTTATTTCTATTTGACTTGGGCTATTTTTCTTTTCACTCCATACACGGCCAAGGTATTTGGCAGGTGTTATCGCTTTGATTTAAGAGGCCTTCCGGACGTCCAGTGCATCTCTTAACCCATTGCCAATCAGCATAAAGGACAAAACCAAAAGCATAATACAAAACCCTGGAAGGAGTGCTAGATAGGGTTTGCCCATGATTAAAAAAGGGTAGTGATCCTTAATCATAGTTCCCCAAGAAGCCATGGGGGGCTGGGCTCCAATTCCCAGAAAGCTCAAACCCGATTCTATGAGGATTGCCGCGGCAAAATTAGCAGCAGAAATAACAATTACGGGGGTAATGGCATTGGGTAATATATGCTTTGCCATGATTCTAAAATCAGAGAAACCAAGTACTCGAGCAGCTTCTACAAATTCTCTTTCTCGCAAGCTCAATACCTGACCTCTAACCACTCTAGCAACCTCAACCCACATGGTGAGTCCCACGGCTACAAAAACTTGCCAAAAGCCCTTTCCAAGAGCTAGAGTTAGAGCAATCACCATTAGAAGAGTAGGAATGCTCCAAATGACGTTGATCAACCACATAATTACTGAATCTACTTTTCCGCGGTAAAAGCCCGCCAACAAACCAAGGGGTATTCCAACCAGCAAGGAGATAAAAACAGAAATAAAACCTACACTCACAGACACGCGCGTTCCTAGTATTAATCGTGACAATAGGTCTCGACCAAACCTATCGGTGCCCAACCAAAAAGTCTTGTGTTTTATTTCTATATTTTCTGCAATAGGTATCTCTTTGGACAACCCGCGGCTACCCTCTCCAACATATTCTGTGTACGTAATTTTAGATTCTCCAACTTGGTGCTCAGAAACAGGTATCACCTTACCCCTAAAGCTATGTCCCGTAAAATAATCCCAAAAGGAATGAGAAATTTCTTGAGTTACCACCAATACATCTACAGAAAACCCCATGGGTTTTTGAGCCAAGGGAAGGGACATTACATTGGCGTTTTTGGTAGAGTCAGGGGCCAGCACATATCCGAAAATACTCACAAAAAAAGCACCCCCTACCACGGTCATGCTGACCTTTGACAAGGGGTTCCTCCATAGTTTTACCAGAGCCTTCATGTACTTCTGGCTTTATTTTATATCATGGACAATATCCACAGCTTCATGAAGATACAGATCCGTAGAGATGTTCTTTAACCAACGATTGTACCCTTCCAATTTAGTGGAGTCACTTCCAAAAGCTTCTCTTTGGTATTCAAAGGCACTTACCGCCAGAGTGTCCGTTGTTTTATTCATCCCCTTGTATTGTTCTCCTTCATCTTTTGCACTTTGCTCCTCTTCTCTGTACTGCTCAAGAGAAATTCCTACGCGGCTTTCTTCGGATTTTTCCTTGAGGCGATGGGCGTACTTGTCAATGAGAGAAAACCGATCATTCCCGGCTACTCTATCTTCACTGTTCCTTATCGCATCAGAAAAATCATAGTCGTAAGGTGTATATTCTGCTGCCGGAATTTTATCTGAGGCCAATGCATAGGGTTGTTCTCTTTCGCCAAAATCCATGTAGTTATAAGAATCAGGCAGAATAATATCGGGGACTACCCCTTTGAGTTGTGTAGTGTTCCCGTTTACTCGGTAGTATTTCTGTATAGTTAGTTTAACAGCTCCAATGGGCTTAATTCTATTATAGGCAGGCCCAAGAGCTCTGTCCATATCGTAGATGTTTTGAACCGTTCCCTTACCATAGGTAGAGGAAGACCCCACGATTACTCCCCGGTTATAATCTTGGATAGCAGAGGCAAAGATCTCTGAGGCTGAGGCCGAAAATTCATTGACCAAAACCACAACATTTCCATCCCAGTAGGACTTGTTATCCTTATCGTAGTATTTTTTTATTCCCTCTTGGGTTGACTTAACTTGAACTACAGGTCCTGAAGGGATAAACAGTCCAATCATATCATTTACCCCTGGAAGGGACCCTCCGCCGTTGTTTCTGAGGTCAATGATTAGGTCGTTAATGCCTTCATTGGTAAATTGAATCAATTCCTTTTTTACATCATCTGCACAATTCCTGTTGTTTTCGGAATAAAAATCTACGTAAAATCTAGGCAGCTTAATATACCCAACTCTCTTGGCGCCTTCTCCTAATACAGCAGACTTTGCAAAGGTTTGTTCCAATTCTACTACGTCCCTAATAATGGGAATAATGGTTCTTGAGCCGTCTTTCTTTTTTACCGTTAAGCGCACTTCCGTGCCCTTCTTTCCGCGAATAAGTTTAACCACTTTGTTGATATTCATCCCAACTACATCCACAGGTTCTTGATCCCCTTGGGCCACTTTGGTAATCTTGTCTCCTACTTCTAATTCTCCTTGCTTCCAACAGGGTGAACCCGAAACGATTCTCTCTACCGTAACATAACTTCCCTTAGAAGAAAGAGTTGCTCCTATGCCTTCTAGCTGGCCGGACATATCAATTTCAAAATTGTCTTGTTGAGCTGGAGGAAGGTACTGTGTGTGAGGATCAAATACGCCTGTCCAAGCATTCATATAGGCCCCCAACCATTCTACCCTATCCGTAGTTTTCATGGTGGCAAACCAATCGTCGTGAACTTCGGATTCGCGTTCCCTGGCATTGGCTTCTAATTCTTCAAAGGTCTTTTGTGCTACCGTGGTATCATTCTCCTCTAGTGCAATACGTATTTCTTCCTGTTTGCTGTAAACACGGGTAACTACTCTATAGGTAAGATACTGCGTCCACCTCGCCTTGAGTTCATCCATGTCTTTTGACCAAGTGATTTTTTCGGGATCAGTTTCTAAAAACCCTTTGGATTCTAGATCTAATGGTTCCGAGAGGATTTCGCCAACCATGGTGTGAACTTCGTCCAGTCTTTCGATAAAGGCCACATAAGTCTTATCAAAAAAAGTGAGGTCATTTGAACTAAAGTAATTGTCTAGCGATTTGGCTTCTGCGGACCACGTGTTCATTTGAGGCTGTGTAAAGAAACGTTTGTTGAAGTCAAGCGCCTCAAAATACAAGTCGTATACCCCTTCGCTAAGGTCATCATCCAGTGCTTTGGGTTGATAATGCTGACTTGTCAACAGACTGTAAATCAATTCATTGATAACCACCTCCTTCTCCCCTGAAGACTGATAGGCCTTAAAGCCAAAAAACAGTCCTGCCGCGACAATTACAACGACCAAAAACCTCCAGTTACTCCGCATTATTCTTACTAATTTATTCATGATGCAATGTCGAATGTACAACTTTTACTGCGTAAATTGCGAACTATTTATTTCTCCTTTATAAAACCTTTATGAGAAAAAATCGTTCTTCAGAAAGACGCATAAAATCATGAAAAAAAACCCTCTACTAGTCCTTCTCCTCATTTTGGGTTTTTGGGCACATGGACAACAGGTCACATTGAGTGGATACGTAAAGGACATCTCCAATGGTGAAGACCTTATAGGTGCCTCCATATCCATTAAGGGGACCACATCTGGAACCATCACTAACTCTTACGGATACTACTCTTTGACGGTACCTCCCGGAGATTATGTGTTTGTGGTTACCTACATTGGATATGAATCACAAGAATTTGAAGTCAGCCTAAATCAAAGTCAAAAGAAAAACTGGGAACTCACAGAGTCTTCGGAGTTAATTAATGAAGTAGAAGTTACTGGAGAGCGTCTAGACGAAAATATCAAGTCGGTAGAAATGTCTACCAACTCCCTGACGTCTAAACAAATCAAAAAAATCCCCCAACTCCTCGGAGAAACAGACATCATTAGAACCATCACCTTATTGCCCGGGATTACCACAGTAGGAGAAGGTGCTAATGGCTTTAATGTAAGGGGAGGAAATGTAGATCAAAACTTAATACTCTTAGATGAGGCACCCGTCTACAATAGCTCACACCTTTTTGGGTTTTTCTCGGTTTTTAATGCAGATGCCGTAAAAGACGTAAAACTCTATAAAGGAGGTATTCCCGCAGAATACGGGGGTCGCCTTTCATCGGTTTTAGACGTAAGACAGAGAGAGGGGAACTCAAAACAGTTTAAGATGAATGGTGGGATAGGACTCCTCTCGAGTAGACTTTTGCTGGAGGGGCCCATTGTAGAAGACAAAATCTCATACATGGTAGCTGGGAGACGTTCGTATTTAGACATTTTCTTTGGCTTGTCTGATGACGAAGCCATCAACAAAAGCATCCTTTATTTTTACGATTTAAATGGAAAGGTAAATTTTAAGTTTTCGGAACGTTCTCGTCTATTCTTAAGTGGATATTATGGCAAGGACAACTTTGGAATTCAAGACCAATTTGACTTTGGATGGGGTAATGGTACAGGAACGGCTCGATGGAATTACCTGGTCAATGATAAATTATTTTTAAATCTAACGGGAGTCTATTCGGATTACAGGTACAATTTGGGAACACCCGATAATTCGGAAGCCACTTTTAGATGGGACTCTAGGGTGAGAAACAATATTTTAAATGCCCAGTTCTCTTGGTATCCAAATTCCAAAAACACCGTTGAGTTTGGAATGGACAACACCTATTACGTATTTGACCCCGCAGTAATTACTGGAGATTTTAGTGCTCGCTTGAGTTCTTCTCAGGCATTAGAATCAGCTCTTTTTATTAGCAACGAGCAGCAGGTAAACGACCGTTTGACTATTTTATACGGATTGCGCTATGCAGGATTCTCAAGGTTTGGTCCACAGACTATTCGCTCGTATGAAGAAGGAAAACTCATAGAAGACTCCACGGTAGTCTCAGAAAGAGAATACGTATCTGGTGAGGTTATTGAGAGCTATTTTGATTGGGATGGCTTTGAACCCAGGCTTGCGGTTAATTACTTAATTAATGACGAGGTTTCTGTAAAGGTTAGCTACAATAGACTCAGACAGTTTATTCACTTAATATCCAATACAACCACACCTACTCCCATTGATATTTGGAGGCCCAGTGGTCCCCACATAAAACCCGCCATTGCCAATCAAATTGCCGTAGGATATTTTCAGAATTTTTCTGAAAACACCTATAGGTTTTCGGCAGAAGCCTACTACAAAGACTTCCAAAATTTGGTGGACTACAAGGACAATGCTGACTTGATTTTTACGGAATATATAGAAACGGAACTTCTAGCAGGTGACGGAAGAGCGTATGGACTAGAGCTCATGTTAGAGAAAAAACTTGGGGCACTTACCGGTTGGGTGAGTTATACGATTTCTAGAAGTGAAAGACAGATAGACGGAACCAATAGGTTTAACACCATCAACAATGGCGATTGGTATTCTAGTAATTATGACAAACTCCATGATTTGACCATTGTTGCCAATTACGCTATTAACCCTAAATGGGATGTTGGGATGACCTTTGCTTTTCAGACGGGTAGACCCATTACTTACCCCTCTGCAAGAGGACAGTTTGAGAGTATCACATACCCTGTATACAACAACAGAAATGGAGCGAGAATCCCCAATTACCACCGCCTGGACTTATCAGCAACCTATACTCCGGAGATAAAACCCGACCGACGTTGGCAAAGTTCCTGGTCCTTTGGGGTCTATAATGCATATGCTAGAAAGAATGCATATTCCATCTTCTTCCGACAAAACGAAACCAACCCTCTAGTCACGGAGGCTGTTAGACTTTCCATCTTTGCCACCATCATTCCCTTTGTTACCTATAATTTTGAATTTTAAGTCATGAAAAAACTAAATAACACTCATTATATAGGTCAACTTTTAGCGGTATTGTTTGCAGGGGTTTTATTGAGTTCTTGCCAGGATGTTGTAGAATTAGAACTCCCTGGTGATGATCCCATTATTATTATCAACGGAAGGGTTTCTGACCAAGATGGCATCTTTGTAGATGTTCTTGCCTCTGCCCCCTATTTTTCTAATGAAGAGGTTCCTCCTATTTCTAATGCCACCGTTTCTCTTTTTGAGAACGACGTATTGGTTGCGACCTTAACAGAAAGCGATACCTCTGCGGGGCATTATACAGATCCCTTTGTGGGAACCGAGGGAAACATTTATAATATTGTAGTGAACGTTCCTTCCAGCAGCACCTATTTCCCTAATACTTCTTGGGAAAGTTCAAAGGAGAAGATGTATAGAGTCTTTCCTATAGACTCCTTCTACCCTAGATACCTACCGAGCAATCCACCCTTTCAGGATGAAGGGCTTTATGTCTTTTTAGACTTTACCGAGCCCTCCGGAAAAGGAGATAACTATAGGCTAAAGCTATGGAGAAATGACACCCTGCAGGGAGAGCCACAAGATTTAACCGTCTTTGATGATGAATTTATTGACGGGCTTAACTTTAGCGATACGAGCCAATTTGGGGCTTTTCAACTTACTGGGTCCCCTTCGCCGGAAGGCTGGACTTACAAGGTGGAGATCTCTTCTGTCAATCTTGGATATGCCAATTACATCACGCTGTTGAGACAACAAACTCTCCAGGTAGGATCTACTTTTGACCCCCCACCTGCACCCATTGTTGGAAACATATTTGAATTGGGAAACCCCAAAAACTATGGTCTTGGATACTTTGCAGCTTCCATACTTTCTACAGATAGTACCATAGTTGTTAAGTAGATTGTATTTTTGGCGTATGAATACGGAAATGAATTGGCTACAAGAATGGCAAGAAAACCATTGGGCTCAAGATTTTTTTGCCAAATATGGTGTTGAAGGATTTTGGTCGGAAGTTTTGATTTTCTCTACGGACCTGGTTATTCTTTTGATCATTGCCTGGTTGGCGGATTTAATCACCCGCAAAATCATTCTCAACGTAGTCCATAGATTGGTTTCCAAAACCAAGGCCACATGGGACGATTCTTTCTATGAGCAAAGGGTTTTTAAATCCCTATCTCACATGGTGCCTGCCTTAATTCTAAAGGGAGGATTGCCTCTTATCCTATTTGAATTTCCTACCATTACCCTCTGGATAGACACCTTGTTAAAAGTATATATCATACTCCTTCTGGTAACGGTTTTAAACAAAACCATGAAGGCAATAGAAGGTTTTGTAGAAGACAATCCTGCCACAAAAGACAAACCGTATAGGACCTTGATCCAGGTTTTGAGAATACTAAACTACTTTCTGGGGGCCATCTTTGTTATCTCTGTTTTGTTTTCTATTAAACCGGGTTCATTGTTGGGCGCATTTGCAGGTACCACGGCTATTTTGATTTTGATTTTTCAGGATGCCATAAATGGTTTGTTGGCCAATTTTCAAATCTCTATGTATGACCTCCTAAAAAAGGGGGATTGGATAACTTTTGAAAAATATGGTGTAGACGGAAATGTAACCAGCATAGATTTAACTACGGTTAAGGTTCAGAATTTTGATAATACCATTTCTTCTGTACCTGCTAAGGCCTTTACCTCTGATTCTTTTGTGAACTGGAGAGGTATGCAGGAGGCTCATGTTAGAAGGATTAAGAGGAATATTACTATAGACATCAATTCTATAAAATATCTCCGCGGAGAAGACCTTAAGTCCTTTGAGGGAATTGAATTGGTGACCGAATACATTTCTAAAAGAGAAAACATCATATTAGAAGAAAATAAGGGATTGGATACCGCAGTTACCTTAAAAATAAATGGTCGTCAACAAACCAATGTGGGTATTTTTAGAGAATACATAACCTCATACTTAAAAAAACATCCCAAAGTCAATAACAATCACCTGTTAATGGTAAGGCAGTTGCAACCCACAGAACGCGGAGTACCTTTGGAAGTATATTGTTTTGCCGACACTATACAATGGGCAGAATATGAAGTAATACAGGCTGATATTTTTGATCACTTGTACGCAGCAGCACAATTTTTTGATCTTCAGTTATTCCAAAGCCCGAGTGGAAAAGACCTCTCTATGATTAACGGTGGTAGGTAACTTCCTTCCACTGATAGCCGCCCTTAAGTGATCTAAGCCCTATATACATTACATAAAAAGGATAGAAAAAACCGACCAAAAGACCATAAGGCAAAAGGGAAATTTGCCCTAATAATCGCAATGGCAACGCCAAGTAGAGAGTGTTTAATACCACCTTAGCCATCCAATACAAAAGGACATAACCTAAAAGGTCTGTGAAAATAACAGAGGCTAAAACACCTAAAACGATAGGTACTTGTGATAGACCAATAAACCAGGAAGTAATTATAGCGGGAGCATAGGTGTAATTTGTAGACTTGGAGGCCCAACGAACACGCTGTCCTACAAATTCTTTAATATTTTGAGGAGGAACGGTAGAAACCACCATTGCCCTATTCTTTAAATACCCAACCGAATTCCTACCGTAATTGGAAACGGCATAATGGGCTAAAAATACGTCATCACCGCTAGCTATGGAGAGATTTTCCTGGCCAAAGTATTCCAACCATAAATCCTTTTTATATCCTAAACTAGCTCCATTGAGCATAATGGGCATTTTAAAACCTAAGAAAGAAATAGAGGAACCAATTAAACTCGCAAACTCTGTAGCTAAAGTGTAGTTCCACAAGCTGTCTTGTGTAGAAAACCGAACGGGCCCTCCCAATACTTTGGCCTCAGGTCTCCTGGTTATTGCACATCTAATGCATTGAAAAAAATTATTAGGAAGTAATACATCTGCATCCAGCTGCCATATCCATTGGTGGTTGGCTTTTTCTATTCCCGTTTTCAGAGCGGCCTTTTTTCCATGGCCTAGGGAGGGGATCACCTTAAAATAATTAGAAATCATTTCCGCCGAACCATCTGAAGAATTATCGTCTACAAAAATCAATTCAACCCCTTCTAGGTTGCGATAAGAAATGGATTGTAATAGGTAGGGGATATTTTGTGCCTCATCCTTAAAGGGTATAATCACAGACACGTTCTGTAACTCATTTTCTTCTCCAGAAAAATTAGTCTCTTTTACATTGAGCCAGCCCAGGGTTAAAAAGAGGGTAAAAACGAGCTCTAGAATGAATAATGCAGCCAAGATGGAAATTGCAATAATCATTGGCAAAAGGTACGAATTATTGGTTTAAGTTTGTTTTATGATGTCTGAGAGAAAAGAAGAACGAATCATAATGGGAGTGGACCCCGGAACCTCTGTAATGGGTTTTGGAATAATAAAGGTGGTAAACAAAAAATCCAGTGTAATCTGTTTAGAAAACCTAAGCATGCAAAAGGAAAAAGACCACTTCACCAAGCTGCAAAAAATCTTTGATAGAACCATTGAGCTAATAGAGGAATTTCATCCAGATGAAATGGCTTTGGAAGCACCCTTTTTTGGCAAAAATGTTCAATCCATGTTAAAGCTAGGCCGTGCTCAAGGTGTAGTTATGGCTGCTGGGCTTTCCAGAAGGATACCCGTTTGTGAATACTCTCCCAAAAAGGTTAAACAATCCATAACTGGAAATGGAAATGCATCTAAAGAAATGGTAGCCGGTATGTTACAGAAGATCTATGACCTAAAGGAAATCCCTAAACAATTAGATGCTACCGATGGATTGGCTGTGGCTACATGTCATTATTTTCAGAGGGGCAGTGAATCCATGGGATCCGGAAATTCATCCTATTCGGGATGGGGTAGTTTTTTAAAAAATAATCCGGATAGACTGAGCTGATTTTAGCCCCAATAACTAGAGATGGTCTTTGCTATTTTTTCAAATTCCTCTTCTGAATACTTTTGTTTTGCATTGGCAAAATTCATCTCATCCATTGTGCTTATTGGCATAAGATGGATATGAGCATGAGGAACTTCCAAACCAATTACTGAGGATCCAATTCTTTGGCAATCAATGGTTGCCTTGAGTCCTCTGGCAACCTCCTTAGAAAATTTCCATAGCTCAGAAAAATGAGGCTCAGGCAAATCAAAAAGTTGATCAATTTCAATTTTTGGCACTACAAGGGTATGACCTTTTACAAGAGGGAAAATATCAAGAAAAGCAAACGCATAATCGTTCTCTGCTACTTTGTAACAAGGGATTTCTCCATGTAATATTTTGGTAAACAGAGTGGACATAACTACCTAGAGATTTCCATGATTTGGAACTTGATGATTCCATTGGGAATTTCAATTTCTGCAACATCACCTACTTCCTTTCCCAAAAGGCCTTTACCTATAGGAGAATTGACTGAAATTTTTCCTGTCTTTAAATCGGCTTCCTTTTCACTTACCAAAGTATAGGTCATTTCCATACCATTGGCTTGATTTTTAAGTTTGACCTTAGACAATACTAAAACTTTGGAGGTATCCAATTGTGACTCGTCAATGATTCTAGCATTTGCTAGAATATCTTCTAGTTGCGCTATTTTCATTTCTAAGAGACCTTGAGCTTCTTTTGCAGCATCATACTCGGCGTTCTCAGAAAGGTCGCCCTTATCCCTTGCATCTGCTATTTGACCGGAGATTCGGGGTCTCTGAACGGATTTCATATTATCCAGCTCGTCTTTAAGCTTTTGAAGTCCTTCTTCTGTATAATAAGATATGTTACTCATAGTTGTATAAATAAGCGAGACCCCATAACGGGGTCTCTACGCAAAAATAAACAATATTTCTAATTGTTGAATAAGTGTCCTCTTACAGAGCCAAGATCACACCAAAAGAGTGAATCCCACCAAAGGTATTAGTGTGGCGATAAGAGTAATCTATCCCAAAGCTAGAACCGTCTTCATTAATTGGAACATCAAAGGTAATACCTCCTGTAACTCCAGAAATAGCAGTGGTTGATATCTCATCAGAACGGTTGTCAAAAATTTTGTACCCTGCTCTAAGGCTTAGGTATTTTTTCATTCCATACTCTACACCTATGTTATAGGTATCCTTCTCAAATGAATTTGAATTAAAGGAAAACGCAGGTGTAATACGGTTGTACTCATCCAAAAGGATATCGTAAGAACCACCAATGTTTAATTGTGTTGGCAATTCAAAAGAAGCGGCTCTTTCTTCAAAAGTTCGGGTAACACCCGAGGTAGGAACAGGTAGTGAAATACCAAATCCATCTCCAGAATAATCCACTGCTGGACCCACATTTTTAAGGGTAATTCCGAATTTCCATTCATCGTTATCACCTGTCTGATATTGAACACCAGCATCAAAACAAACACCAGTAACACTAAGGTTAGATATGTTGTTATTGTATACTTTAATATTTACACCCCCAAAGATGGATTCTGTAAATTTTTGAGAATATGCCAATCCTATCACCAACGTTGATGGAGAAATGGTTCCCGAAGTTCCTTCAGGTTGATCTTCAGTAGTTACTTCCCACTCACCGTAATCAAACGACGTCAGGGTAACACCTAAAACACCTGTTTCTCCTACCTTTTGTCCAAAGGCAAAATTGTTAATGGAGATTCCCGATCCTACAAGCCATTGTGTATTAGATAAAACCACTTCGGTTTTATTAACACCCGCAAGACCTGCTACGTTGATGTACAAACTCTCTAGTCCTCTTACTCCTGCCGTGTTAGCACCGGCCCAACCGGAAGACCTAGCAAAGGGATTGATCAATAGTTCAGATGCACCTGCCTGACCCGCCCTTTGGGGGTTACCAGCGAATGAGCTCGTAGAAACGGCTAATCCGAGTATGGCAAATGCGACTTTTTTAAACACTACTTTCATAATATTATTGTAATCTCTTAGTCTTTATTAGAATGCATTAAGGTCAACAGGTCTCAAGGCACCAAACCACTTAACCACCTTTTCTCCAATGCCAGGGGCATCGATGTGGAAAATGTAAACACCACTGGCTATTGGCACATTGTATGAGTTCTTAAGATCCCAAGTAACATACGTTAGGTCGGTATCTTTATTGATTTGGCGAATCAACGTTCCATTGGTCGCATAGATAGAAATCGTACACGTCTTAGGAAGGTTGGTAATCTTTACAATATTGTCTAACTGAGACTGCTCGTAAACAGAACCCCCATAGTAAGGGTTAGGAACCACCTTAATAATATCAAGAGCAGATTCCGCTACAGGACCTACAGAGGTTTGTGTAGCTATGTCTTTTGTGGAAAATAAGAATTTAGGATTTCCTTGATTCGAATTATCAATCTCACGATTAGCATAGGGCTTGGCCATTCTAATTTGAACCGTCACATCAGAAGGCATTTCTGTATAGGGGTCCATATCTCCATAACCAGGAGCCATGATGGGAATGTTTACCCAAGAAATACATCTAAATACTCTGGTTTGAGATGTAACCACGTTTAAATCTGCGAAGTCATTATACAAGGGATGATCTTGAGGATTGTTACCCTTCCAACGAGTATCTATTGTACTTAAACCCGAAGGAGTGGTTTCTCCAAACACATAAATATAATGTTGCCCTCCCATTGCAAAGGAACCGTTCACGTTGTCGCCAGGAGTTTGGAATACATTCTCCGTTGGATTCCAACGCATATCACGACCGTTCTGAGAAGCTAACCAGGAGTTCTCACCAAATGCCAAGTTCAAACGAGCACCTGATTCAATATCTATGGCGTAACCTGGGAACCATGACCAACCTGGGTTGGCAGGATCTGGTATCAAGTTATTAGGGTTGCTAGGGTCTTTATCAAGTCCCGGTGCATTTCTAAGGTGGAGAGTTGAAGCTCCTCCTTCATTTAGACCTGGATCTTCTCCCAATTCAAATACAGGAACACGAGTCCATTTAGAGGCATCCGAAGTGAATACAACATCCACTGAGTTACTCAAACCAATAGGACGTTTATAGTTAATCATAGGTCCAAGACCGTAGCTTTCAAAGCCGTCCGCCTTAGTTTCTCTTCTGAGTGTACTTACATAAGCGGCTGGACCCCATAATCCCCCCACAATTTGCTTATAGTTTCCTTTGGGATCTCCACTGTAATCGGGGAAGTATTCCGCGGGGGGTTCCGTTGCGTTTGTGTTTGTACCGGATAGTATCCAGTTGATGGGGTTAAAGTCATCTACATCTGCGATACCTGACAACCAAGAGCGCGTAGAGTTTTCGAAAATCATTTCGCTATACAATACTCCGTTCTCACGAGTCCCCAAAGTATCATTTCCAGGACCCAATGGTTGTTCAATAGTAACCGACAAACCTAGATCTGGAATGATTTGCTCATTCTTAAGTTCAATAATGGTATCTGATTTCTTAACGATTGTATCTCCAGAAGTGGCGTTGTAAACCATCCAAGAAGCTTTTGCATCGTCAGAGTCAAATTCAAGTACATAATCTCCGGCAGGAATTTCTAGCGGATCAATCACCTTAATATTAACGGGGCCTTGACCTTCTGTGTAGGTAGGCTGAGAAACAAAACCGTACTGAACAATACTGTCATAAGTTGAAGTATTGTAGTTCATAATTTGATTTCCATTTCCCTCACCTTCAATTCTCTTGATTTCAGGTCCGAATCCATAGAAGCTATTTACCGAAGTACCATTGGCTTCTGCCACCGTATTGTGAGGGATTGCTCCATACGTTCTAATGTTTCTACGTCCTGGCAGGTAGGGCTTGCGCTGTCCATCAGGAGCAAGTGTAGGATCAAACTCTTTGTATTGGTTAACACCATAGGCAATTACTGTATAGTAATATTCTCTGTGGTTAATCAAAGTTCTTTGTCCCGTTGCAAAGGCATCTTGAGTAATTCTTATAGAAGTCTCTGGACCATTGTTATTGGTAACCAAAGTCATATCCTGAGGAACCAAAGCGTTAAGAGCTGGATCTACTTCCCAGTTAATCAACTGGGTGATTCCATTTTTAACATCAGACTGAGCGACCAAACGAGCTTGAGTTGGGTCATAAATATCTGAAATAGATACATTGGCATTTTCCATTTGGAAAATTTGGTATCCCTCAAAGATGTAATATCTGTAGTTTGGATATAAAGCATCTAACTGCGATGGAGTCAATGTATCCGGAACTGGGATAATAGGGTCCAATTCGCGGTAACCCAACTGGTAATTGTTAGAGGCTGTATTGTTGGTAAGTTTAATGATTAATTCATTGTTGAGTTCTTGAATTTCCATGGAAGGAGCATCAGGACCATTCAATACTTGGAAACAGTTATCAAACAAAGCCTGAGCTTTATCATCAGCAATAATCACTTTTTCTACAGAAGCAAAAAGGTCAGAGTTGTTTACATCTCTTTCCCATACGATTCCCGTCGTAATAAAGTTAATAGAACCTGGTGCTAGTGAGAATGGACCTGCACTGTGCAGACCACGCTTATCCTCTTGGTTGGCTGGCGATTCAAACCAGTTTTGAGGAGCGGTAGGTGCTGTAACACCTGTTGTATCAAAGGATATTCCAGGGTAGGCAAACTTAGTTACCAATCCACCACCACCTATAATTAGACCGTCACCGTTCCCGATATTACCAGGACCCGATGGGTTTTCTACGTAAAGAGGATCGCCGTTTTTCCAAAGCGTTCTCATGTAGTTGTAAAACTGAGTTCCGTTGTCAGGGTTACCTGAGAAGAAGTCAGAGGTGTTGTTGTAATACATAAAACCTGACATAATGATACGCTCGTTGATTCCAAGAGCAGGATCCTCGGGTACACATACACCTTCTTCATTTCTTACGGCATCAACACAACCATCTCTGTCATTATCTAAACCGTCAAAGTAATCAGCAAAGGGTCCTTGGAAGAAGTCAAATCCAACAGCAGGAGGATTCTCTCCATATCCCAAAGGACCTTCGTCATCAGCATCAGAGTTGTAACAGTACCCTAATCCACGAGCAATATCACAACCAATAATATCATCATTTGCGTTTCCTAAATCGGGATCAAACCACGTAGAAAAGTACGTATCTGCCAATCTAAAAGAAGAACGGTTAATAATTCTATAGTTGTAAAAAGTCATGTTGTTAATCTCGTCATTCGTAGAGAAGGCAAAGGCCTGAGCACGAATTTCGAAACCCAGTGCTCCTGCCTGAGTTTCTGTGTGAATGTTACCCTTGTCATTGTAAACCCACCAAATGGTTTCGTCACCATACAATACATCCGTTTCCTTGCTTCTACAATCTAGAACATTGTCTATATCGTAAGCTGGGTAATCTACGTAAGGATCGTATATAAGGTCTCCGTCATTATCTACAAAGGGAGCCAACATTCCTGGGTACACCATATTAGAAAGACCATTTCCAGGCCAATTAATAATAGACTCCGGAATATTTCCTTCGTAGTCAGGGAAGTTAACGGCTGCATCACAATCAGGATCTTCTTCACATTCCAACCATGCCTTGTGAATTTCTACTTCTTCACGAGTAATTACAAAGTGTCTGTCATAAGCATCACAAACATCCTTATTTACAGATGCATTATTATCTGTAGAAAGAGGACCTGGCCAGTAATCGTTACCTCTTTGACGGTAGGTCATGGCCGCCAACTTAAGTTGGTCTCCATCGTCAATACCACCTAACCAAAGGGCTCCAGCAAACATAGAGTGACGATTAGAACCCTTGGGCACTTCGTAACGTGCTTGGTTCAAATCCCACCACATATCACCACCTGCGAGTATGGTGGTACGTACGTTGTTGAGTTGAAGAATTGCCTCCGATCCTGCCGGTTGACATAATTCTTCCATGGCCTTTAGTCCACCATCCGTTTTACCAGTAGAATTGGTTTTATTTAGATATGGAATGTCCTTAGATACTCCCCATTGGGCAGTGGCCATAATTCCAAGAAGAATGAGAATTGTCTTTTTCATATTCTTTGTGATCAAAATCTTTTTTTAGAATCCTAAACGTACACCCAAACGAATCTGACGAGGAAGGGCATAGTTGAATGGATTAGCTACTCTTGCGTTATACAAATCGCGGTACGCTTCTGCATCCGCTCTAAATGCTATAGACGTTTGCCCCTGTGGCGAAGCCAAGAAACCATCGTCTTCTGGTGAACCTGTAAATGGATACACGTTAAGAACGTTGAAAGCATTGAGGAGGTTCTCTACTTGAACAAATACTTCTACGTTACCCTTCTTAGAGTCCGTCCAATTGACGTCCCAAGATTTGTTAACGGTCATATCTACATTAAAGGTCCAGGGTAATCTAGACCCGTTTACGTTTCCTGTCAAAGGCACAGAAGAAGCCGCTTCGGTCAAAGCATAGGCTCTAGATCTACGAGTGTATGGCGTACCTGAAGAACCTGTCATAAGAAGGTTAATTCCAGCATTTTCGAACCAATTAATTCCTCCCCATCTTGGACCGTTATAAGCAGCACCTCCGCGGTAGCGGTAGTCGATATTAAGAACCAACTGGTGACGACTATCGTAATCTAGTGGAAGAATATATCTCAAGTTAGGTTGTCCAGACTGAGCAAGGTTAGCTCCAGAATTTGGTCCTGATCCGGTTCCATCTGCAAACTGAAGGGTGTAGTTAACATTCATTTGAACGTTTCCAATTCTTCTCAAATCATACCCTAAAGAGAACCCTTTTACGGTACCGTAATCTTGGTTACCGTAGGTAAGGTAAGATACAGGGTAAGCTCCATAGAGTCCTACAATCTGTGTCATATCACGCATTTCTCTATAGAAAGAAGTAATCTTTAAGGCTGAGTAATCGTTTAATTTTTGGCGGAAACCCAATTCGTAGTCTGTTGTTTTAATAGGGCGTAGGTCAGCATTTGCAAGGGTACCACCTACTCCGTTTTCCATAAGAAGGTAAGATACAGGGTCCATTCTGTTAAAACCTGGATCAGGGCGCTGAACCAAAAGGTCATAGTGAGCAAAGAACTCAGCTTCATCAGAAATAGGGAACTGGAATGAGATACGTGGAGAAACCGTAACCTGCGGGGAGTAATCTACAAAAGACTCATTGTAGGTAGTTTCTAATTTTGCATCTGTACCGTATTTAAGGTAAGGCTGAATACCTCCTTTACCTTGATCTTCAATATTTTTAAAGTTGGGCTCAACCTCTCCTTCAGCAGTGTACCATGTGTTTCCATCGCGAAAACCTACAATGTTTGGAGAAGAAGAACTTGCATCATCTACGTAAATAACATAGTCATCTCCAATATTTGACGGAATCTCACCAGAGAACTCATTTCTTTTCTCTCCTACGGTAAATGCAGGGTAAAGAAGGAATTGATCCTTGAGTATAGACTGGTTGGCATCAAATCTATCAATACGAACCCCTACGTTAAAGAAAATATCCTCAAAGGTGAACTGATCTTGGATGTAACCTGCCATGTATATGGGCTCAAAGGCACCAATCTGGCGTTGATACACTCCGTTTTCGTCAGCTGTAAAGAAATCTTCCAAGCCTGGACGAGAGTCCGTTACATTCCCTTGATAATCGAAACCGTTGTAGGCTACATATTGGGTTGCACCGATATTTAAAAGCTCATCTGCACTGAACATGTCCAGTGAGAAGAAATCAGGATCATACGAATCAATATCAATAACGTCTAGGCCATTGGGGTCAAGACCTAATTTCCTACGTACGTTGCGATCAAATGTTCTAGGTACTCCGCCGTCAAAAGAACGAGCGTAGTTAACCGTATCTTGATAAACACCAAAGTCATCATAGACAGGCATCGGGTTGTCAAGATCTAATTGAGAGATGTGGAAGTTTTGCAATTGACGCATTTGATTCCAAATCCCTGTGGCGCCAACTCCGTAACCGCGGTCAAAGCGTTGTTCAAATTCAAAACCTGCACGAAGAGAGTGACCTTTGATCTCGAATGTTGTGTTGGCAGTAACGCGGAATTGCGAATTTCTGAATTTGTTGTATCCCGTTTGAACGGCTCCAACATTACCCCATAAACCATATACGGCAGCTGGTTGATCACCGTTTACCAGGGCTTGCCCTGAACGAATATCACTAATACTGTTGGTAGTGTTATTTAACGTTCCGTTGTTTACGAGTCTATAGTACTCCGAAGTATAGTTAGATAAAATGGGGTTGTTAGCACCTGGAGTGTAAATCACAGCAGTATCTCTAAAACCATTGTGAACCCAACCAGTTAACGTTCTTCCAAAGTTAGGATCGTTGGGATCTGTTATCACTTCTGATTCTCCCAAGGTGTAGGAGTTTGTGGTACGAGTATCAAAGCTACCCAAGTGACCATACTTAAAGATATCTTCCCCAAAACGAGGATCATATGTTGACCCTTGGTTTCTTTGGTAATCTACCTGAATTTGGTAGAAGGCATTCTTTACAATTGAGGTGGATTCTGGGTCTCCAAAAGATTGTTGGAAACGTGCAGAAGCAACCCAATCATTTCTAACAGTTTGTGAGTTGTTGTTGTAATTCATCAATGAATTAGACAACGAATAATTCATTCCATTAAAGTAGTTGTAGTTACCGCGTAAAGAAAGCGAACTTCTTGCCCCTGTCTTAAAGGTCACACTACCGTTTAAACGAATCTGAGAACGGTTAGCATTGAGACGAGCACTTGAGGTTTCTAAATCTTGGTCGTATAGAAACGATGCCGATGGCAATACCCCTTGACCTGATGAAGAAGCCTGAACAGGCGTTGCTTCCAACTGAGCTAATTTATCATCCTTAACCTTATATACATCCAAAGCTACCGGACGTGGGTCTGCTTGGTATTGGAAATCTCCAGAAAACAGGAACCCAATAACCGTGTTTTCTCCACCACCTTCTCTCTTCTTCTTGTAAATAGGTCCCCCTACCGTCATGTTGACTAGGTTGTAGTGGTAGCTATCAAATGGTGAGGAGGTTAAAAATTCAGTAGACCCAAAAAAGTTGGGCTGTGGTCCTCTCGTTGTGGTATTGATAATTCCCCCGGTAGCATCTCCATATTGCGCAGGAAGACCTCCTGTGATAATTTCTGTTTGTGCAATCGCATCACGTGGTAGCACAACATTACCTCTAAGACGTATACCATCAACAATCTGAACGTTTGTGGAAGAACGAGCTCCCCTTACGTTAACGTTACCTGATCCATCATTCTGTGCAAATACACCTGCGGTGGTCGCAGCAATTTGAGAAAGGTTACGAACAGGAAGGTTCTTGATTTCTTCTTGAGTTCTGATTTCAGATGTTTTACCCCTTTCGATCAAAGGCTTTTCCCAAACCACCTCTACAGTGGTTAGAACTTCTGATTCCGGAACCATCTTAAAGTCCAATACAGTAGGAGCATTGGCTCTTACCAAAACCTGTTTGATGGTCATAGTTTGCTGCCCAAAGGACTGCACTTCTACATCATAATTTCCAGGATTGATTGGGGAAATGGTATACAAACCATCAAAATCGGTACCGCCGTTGGCGATAATTTCACCACCTTGTTTTACAAGTACGGTTGCTGCGGGTATTCCTTCTCCATTGGCTTTTTCGGTTACCGTACCTCTAATCGACCCACTTTGGGCGAAAACAGAAGTAGTTGCGAGCAATAAGAGGAGTGATAGTATTCTTTTAATCATATGATGTGACGCGATTAAAAATTTCTCATTTTTTTTTCAAGTTCGTAAATATAACAACATTTGTAGTGCTTACACAAGCAAACAAAAGCCCCTAAAAGGGGTTTATTTTCTCAATAGCTTGTTTTTCAGCTATTTACTTTTGTCCTTATTCACAATATTTTGTTAATTTATGTGTTAAAGGAGGGATATTACTTACTTTTACAATGCTTTAAAGGCAAATACGGATGCGGACAAGTACTTCTAACATAATATTAACGTTTCTTTTTTTGATAGGGTTGGCGATTTTATCGACTAGCTGTTCTAAGGAAATTAACGAATACCAAATCCCCAATGTTAACGTAGAAGAGGTTTTGTACCTAAACAATCCCTCAAACTTTGATTTACAGGTAGTAGGTGGGCACCGCGCCTTGTCCGCTGGGTACAGAGGAATCATTGTCTACAGAAGGTATGGCAACAACAGTGTAAGTGATTTTGCAGCCTACGAGCAAGCCTGCCCTATTCACTTTTCTTCTGACTGTGGTAAGACCTCCGTAGAAGATGCCATTTATTTAACCTGCGCATGTGACAGCAGTCAATGGGTTTTATTTGATGGCTCGCCACTTCAGGGCAATAACGCCCCAGCCGTAAAGTTCTACAACGTCCAATTTGACGGAATCAACCGAATTAGAATCACCAACTAGAGGCCTGTCATTGATCAGATTGGGTTTGAGTTAATAGACGTATTTTTGCCTCCAATTTTCTAGCAAACTCAAGTTTTATGTGGAAAAAACTCTCATCAGAAGAAATCAATACTAGAGTCTTTACTGCCCTAGATCGCACCATAGATTATAAGACAAGGATTCCCTTAGGGATACCTGGTTCTCATTTGGACTCAAAAGTGTTCTACACGGATATGCCCATGCTCAAGGACGCGCCCTATCTCTCTAGTTTGGTTCAAAACCCAAACCACATTGGTTGTCATACCTTAGGGGAAAGCGAGCCGTTTTTTGAAGGAACTCACGCCATTGAGTCTGAGGTAATCAGAATCTGTGCAGAAGACATCCTAAAGGGAGAACCCAATCAACACGATGGATATATAGCGGCAGGAGGAACGGAAGCTAACATCCAGGCCATTTGGGTTTACAGAAATCTATTTGTAAATACTTTTGGAATTAAGGCAGACCAAATTGCAATATTATGTTCAGAAGATAGCCACTATTCTATGAACAAGGCGGCCAACCTGTTAGGCACCCAATTGGTTCAAATTCCTGTAGATTTTACTACTAGAGCCATGTCTAAGGAAGATATCTCATCTGCTGTAGCTGAGCTGTCTAAGAACGGAATCAAACACGTGATTGGCGTAGCCAACATGATGACTACAATGTTTGGATCCGTGGATAGCGTTGAGGATTATGTGAGTTCTTTTACAGAACACCATATGGAGTTTAGAATCCATGTAGATGGAGCTTATGGTGGATTTGTATTCCCCTTCATCAGTGAAGATGATTCCTTGTCCTTTGCAAACCCACACGTCTCTTCTGTTACCCTAGATGCTCACAAGATGGTTCAGGCTCCTTATGGTACTGGAATTTTTTTGGTGAAAAAAGACCTTATTCATCAAGTCTATACCAATGAGGCTCAATATGTTCAAGGACTCGATGTTACTCTATCTGGCAGCCGTTCGGGAGCCAACGCCATAAGTGTTTGGATGATTCTTCAAACCTACGGACCTAATGGATGGCACGAAAAAATTCACCTCCTTTCTTACCGAGGGGATTGGCTTCAAAGGCAATTAGAACGGTTAAAGGTGGGCCACTTTAGAACTTCTGGTTCCAATATCCTTACCCTAGATGCCAAGGCAGTTCCAATAGATTTAGTGACCAAATACGGATTGGTTCCCGACTCTCATGGAGGGGAGGCTAATTGGTATAAGATTGTTATTATGGATCACGTTACCGTGGATGCCCTAAAACCCTTTATCCAAGAATTGGAGCAGAGGCTACTTGAATAATCTATACGTTAGGTCTTCCTATTCTATGCTGGGACAGATTGAGGTCAATTGAGCGCTATTGCATACCTTTAGTAAAAACCTCAATCATGAAAAAAGTCCTTTTAGTTGTGTTTTTTGCCTTGATTATTGGAGTGGTGTACATATTAGCCACCACCTATACTCAGCCACAATGGCAAAAATTATATCATTCAGAAACGACAACAGAAACAGGAGATTACGCCCAATCGGTTGCACATTTGTCCAAAGCACTCACACATCCTACGGTTTCTCATGCAGTAGAAATGTTAGATACCAATGCTTTTGATGGACTCTTACATCACATGAGCGCCACGTATCCAAAAACATTTGCTCATGTAGTAGATACGTTTGGCACCCACAGTCTTCTCTTTTTTATAGAAGGCTCTAACCTTGCGTTAAAACCTGCGCTTTTTATGGGGCATATGGATGTGGTTCCTGCGGTTTCCCCTCAACAATGGGCTTCTCCTCCCTTTGAAGGAAAAATAATCAAGGACAGCCTTTATGGGAGAGGTACTTTAGATGATAAATTAGGTGTATTTGGACTTTTGGAAGCCTTTGAGCACCTAGCGGACCAACAACCTAAAAGATCATTATATCTCGCCTTTGGACAAGACGAAGAAATTGGAGGCTCTATCGGAGCAAAAGCCATTGCCCAATACTTAGAATCAGAGAAGATAGAGTTTGAATTTGTTTTGGACGAAGGAGGAGTGCTTGGTCAAGACCTAATACCGGGAATAGAAGGAAATGTAGCTTTAATAGGCATTGCCGAAAAGGGATTTCTCTCGGTTAATTTGTCTACTCGATATCCCGGCGGACACTCTTCTATGCCAGAACTAGAAAATGCCATTACCATCATTGCGGATGCCATTACGGCCCTACAAGCTCATCCGTTGCCTGCAGAATTTTCTGAACCCATTAAGGGCTTCATGGCTCACCTGGGTCCCGAACTTCCATTTACCCAAAGAATGGCATTTGCTCATCCCTCGATATTTGGTTCTATTATAGAAGGGGTTTACGACCAATCGGCTTCCGGCAGATCGCTTATCCATACCACCATGGCACCAACTATTTTTAGGGGAGGGATAAAAGACAATATTATCCCCAATCAAGCGCAAGCCACATTGAATTTTAGAATCCTGCCTGGGGTAACTAAAGAAGATTTAGTGGAGTATGTAGAAAAAACCATAAACGACCCAAGAATCACCATTACCACTGAGGATGATTTTGCCTTGGCAGAAGGAATCGCCGATTATTCTCATTCCTCATTTATTGAAATTGGCCAAGCCATTTCCGAAACCTATCCAGGAACGCTCATCACTCCATACTTAACGGTTGGCGCTACAGATGGAAGGCACTTCACACAGGTTTCCAAAAATGTGTATCGCTTTCTTCCCGTTCCTTTAGGTGCAAGAGATCTTAAAAGACTTCACGGCAGAAATGAAAGAATCTGGACCCAAGATGTAGCCAGAGCTTGTCAATGCTACGAACGAATTTTGGTTAAAACCAGTTATTAATCCCATTGACAAATGTCAATTAGAAAGTATTTACACGTGGAAAAAAAATTCAAATCCCTCAAAGAGTTCTATCCCTTTTATTTATCCGAACACCAAAACACCATGTCAAGAGCATTGCATTTTACAGGGACCTCTCTGGTAGTGATGTGTATTCTTCTTTTTGTAAGCAGGCTCGAGTGGTTTTACCTAGCTCTAATACCTTTTTTAGGATATGGATTTGCTTGGGTCGGTCACTTTTTCTTCGAAAAAAACAAACCAGCCACTTTTCAATATCCTCTATGGAGTCTAGCAAGTGACTTTATGCTCTGGTGGGATATAGTAAGAAGAAAAGAAAAAATCAGGCAAGGCCTGTGAAAACGTTACAAACCAAAAAACCCTTCAAGATCTTGAAGGGTTTTTTAATAATGGGCTAAGTAAACCCAAGGGTTTTTTATCTAAAGGCGGAAATCCCCGTTACGTCCATGCCTGTTATTAATAGATGTATATCATGGGTCCCTTCATAGGTAATTACTGACTCCAAATTCATACTGTGGCGCATGATGGAATATTCTCCCGTAATTCCCATTCCACCTAGCATTTGACGTGCCTCACGAGCAATATTAATTGCCATGTCTACATTGTTTCTCTTAGCCATAGAAATTTGTGCCGTAGTGGCGCGTCCTTCATTTTTAAGAACACCAAGTCTCCAAGTCAAAAATTGAGCTTTGGTGATTTCGGTAATCATTTCTGCTAGTTTCTTTTGCTGAAGTTGGAACCCTCCAATAGGGCGACCAAACTGTTTTCTTTCCTGAGAGTATCTAAGCGCCGTGTCATAACAGTCCATTGCGGCACCTATGGCACCCCAAGCGATTCCAAAACGAGCAGAATCCAAACAACCCAAAGGTCCACCAAGTCCTGATTTATTTGGCAAAAGGTTTTCCTTGGGAACTTTGACATTATCAAATACAAGTTCTCCAGTGGCCGACGCTCGTAAACTCCATTTGTTGTGAATTTCGGGAGTGGTGAAGCCCTCCATCCCTCTTTCAACAATTAAACCATGAATCCTTCCACTTTCGTCTTTAGCCCAAACCACTGCAACTTGGGCAAAAGGCGCATTAGAAATCCAAGTTTTTGAGCCATTTAAAAGGTAATGGTCTCCCATATCCTTAAAGTTTGTCAGCATCCCTCCTGGGTTGGATCCGTGGTCGGGTTCGGTTAAACCAAAACACCCCATCCATTCTCCCGTAGCTAACTTGGGAAGGTACTTTTTTCTTTGTTCTTCATTTCCATAGGCGTAAATGGGATACATAACTAAAGAAGACTGAACGGAACATGTTGACCTAACTCCGCTATCTCCTCTTTCTATCTCCTGCATCATCAAACCATACGATATATGATCCAATCCTGCACCACCGTACTCCTGGGGTATATAGGGACCAAAGGCTCCTATTTCCCCTAGCCCAGAAACCAATTGATCTGGAAACTCGGCTCTTTGTGCGTAATCTTCTATAATGGGACTCACGTCTCGTTTAACCCACTCGCGGGTAGCGTCTCGCACCATCTTGTGCTCATCTGTGAGCAAATCATCTAATTGGTAATAATCGGGGGCTTGAAAAAGATCTGTAGCCATGGTCTTTTATTTGTGTTTGGGACAAATTTATTGAAAACCCTCCATAAAAAAGAGGAAATAAAAAAAATCATTAAATTGTTAGCTCATCGCCTTAAAAATTAAAGAAACTATGAAAAAAACGACTACTTTACTTTATGGTATTCCCATAACGCTTTTACTTACCGTTGGTTCGTATGATGGGTATACTTTCCGTTCAGGCCCTGCTAATGGGCTTTCTGGATCACCTACATCTCAAGGTACTTGTGGGAATTCGGGTTGTCATTCCGGAGGATCCAACTCTGGACAGTCCATTGCCTGGAGCTCAGATATTCCAGCTGCTGGATATGAAGACAATACAAATTACACCATTACGGTTTCTCTTGATGCCAGTTCTTCTTCTGCAGACAGAATGGGAATGCATGCATCCATAGAAGACGCCTCCGGAAGTGTAGGAACGGTACAAAACGCAAATGGAGACAGCAAGGTGGTAGATACCTATTTTGTATCTCACACTCAGGCTGGATCTACAGGGTCTGGCGGCATGAAAGACTACCAGTTCAGTTGGAACTCTGGGGCGAGTGCTCCTCCAATGGCCACATTATACGTTACTGCAAACTTTGCCAATGGAGACGGCGGTGTTGGTGGAGATTTTATTTTATCTGAAACTTTTGTACTCAACAAGCAAAACATTGGATTGGGAGAACATTTTATTTCCAATATCTCTACTTATCCTAATCCTGCCTCAGATTACCTCACCCTAAGTGGTACCCTAAAAGAATCGGGAAGAGTTGTAGTGAGCCTATATTCTCTTGACGGCAAAAAAATAGTAGAGTTAGCCAATGAGAACAGAGCTTCTGGAGATTTTGAGTGGGAAATATCTATCCCTAGTGTACCCTCTGGAAATTATTTGCTCTTTATGGAGGGGAACAATGCCTCCTCACACCAAAAAATCAGTCTTTTTTAAGATTTTATAACACCTCAATAAAAACCCGGTTCGCCGGGTTTTTTTATGGTATTTTTGTGCTCTTATGCCTAGAGAAACCGATTGGATATTATGGATTTTAATAGTGGCAACTGGTCTTGTTGCATCGCTGCAATACTATAGGCCAAAGGCATTTGCCAACTTTAAACGGACTCCTTTTTCGCCCTCCAAGGCGCTAGCAGATAGGTCTTATTCTTCTCAATCCGGAGGGTTTAGTTTTTTAACTGAGATCCTTTTTTACCTGGTTTTTCCATTGTTTTTATCCTACGCCCTTTACGGGAGAGAACACCTAGTAATGGGTGGCTGGATGCCTTATACTCGCATGGTCTTTGCCTCGTTGCTATTTTTCTTAAGTCAATCGGCGATGGTCTACGGAATATCTTGGGTTTTTAATTCTAAAGACGGTTTTAATCGCTTCCAAAATCAAAAATCAGCCATTAGAAATTGGCTTTCTCTGCTCTTTTTACCTCTGTTGTTCTTAGGGGTATTTTCCCCTTTGGGAGACTCAACAGCATGGGTTCTTGTGTCTGGCGTGGTTATTGGAATCATCTATATATCAGGCGTTTTAATCGCTAGCACAGAAATACGCAAGGCAGAAAATATTTCTGTGTTACATATTATTTTGTACCTTTGCACGCTCGAATTAGGACCCTTATTAGTGCTGGTGAAAATATTTATTTCTTAGGAAGAATCTAATGTATGGAAAACTCTACAGCCTTTAAAATAAAATCTATTCTCGTTTCGCAACCGGAGCCCAAAACGGAAAACTCTCCGTATGCTCTATTGGCGGAACGTCAGAAGGTGAAAATCGATTTTAGATCCTTCATCCATGTAGAAGGTGCAGATGTGGCAGAATTCAGAAAGGAAAAGATCAATCCAAAGGATTACAACGCGGTTATTTTAACGAGTAAGAATGCAGTAGATCACTACTTTAGAGTATGTGAAGAAATGCGCATCCCCATTTCTAATGACCTTAAATACTATTGTATATCTGAAGCTATCGCCTACTATTTACAGAAATACGTAGTCTATAGAAAAAGGAAAATTTACTTTGGAAATGGGAAAATTGCCGATTTGGTGCCCATGCTTAAGAAGAATAAGGGAGAAACTTTTCTATTGCCATCTTCTGACATTCTAAAGTCTGTAATTCCAGATACTTTAAATGCAGCCAACCTCAAGTTTCAAAGAGCCATCTTATACAAAACAGTAATCAGTGATTTATCTGATCTAGAAAATGTATTCTATGATATCTTAGTTTTCTTTAGCCCAGAAGGGATCAAGTCTTTATTTAAGAACTTTCCTGATTTTCAACAGAACAATACCCGTATAGCTGCCTTTGGCGCAACTACTCATGCTGCGGTTAAAGAAAGAGGGTTGAGATTAGACATTGCAGCCCCTACTCCAGAATACCCTTCTATGACTAAAGCCATAGAAGAATACATCAAAGAATTGAGCAAGGGCAAATAAGTTTATTTCCCCTTTTTTATATCAAAAGAAAAAAAGCCTTCCGTTGGAAGGCTTTTTTTGTGGTATCTACCTTTGGACCTAGGGTTCTTAGTATCTTAGCGGCATGAATATTCTTTCTGTAGAAAACATCAGTAAATCCTTTGGAGAAAGGACACTCTTCGAAAATCTAACCTTTGGAATTGCCGCGGGAGAAAAAGTAGCCCTCATTGCCAGAAACGGGACGGGTAAAACCAGTCTTCTCAAAATGCTCAACAAGGAAGAAATGCCTGATACTGGGCAGGTGACTTTTAGAAAAAACATGGTGGTTGGATACCTAGAACAGGACCCTCATTTTGTAGATGCATCTACACCCTATGAGGTGGTTTTTTCATCAGACAATCCTACCATAAAAGCCGTTAGAGAGTATGAAAAGGCTTTGATTGATCCCGAAAATTCAGACGAACTTCATCGATGCCTTCAAGAAATGGATAGGCTAAACGCGTGGGATGCAGAAAGTAGAATAAAACAAATCCTTACTCAACTCCAACTCCTTGAATTTTCTGCGGATGTATCCACCCTATCAGGAGGGCAAAGAAAGCGTCTTGCGTTGGCCAAAATACTTATTGACGATCCCGATTTACTCATTTTAGACGAACCCACTAACCACCTAGACTTGGAAATGATAGAATGGTTGGAGGAGTATTTGCAAGGATCTCAGCGGTCAGTACTCATGGTGACTCACGACAGGTTCTTTTTAGAAAACATCTGTACCACACTTCTAGAAATAGACAAGGGTAAACTCTTTAAATACGAAGGATCCTATTCCCATTATCTAACTGTAAAGACCGAAAGACAAGAGGTAGAAAAGGTCAGTTTAAGCAAGACCAAAAAAGTATTTAAAAGAGAACTGGAATGGATGCGGAGCACCCCCCAAGCAAGGACCACCAAATCAAAAGCAAGAATTGATAGTTTCAAGGACATTAAGAAAAAAGCCCATGTCAAAACTCAAAAAGAAAAGGTAGAGCTAGAGATAAAAATGGAGCGTCTTGGGTCTAAAATTGTGGAGATTCACAAATTAAAAAAGGCCTATCCCAACAAACCCATAGTCAATCACTTTGACTATGTTTTTAAAACAGGTGACCGGGTAGGAATAGCAGGACCCAACGGGGTTGGCAAGTCTACTTTTTTAAAAATGATAACTGGCCGAGAGCCCGCAGATGGTGGTAAAATAGTAATAGGAGATACCGTTAAATTCGGATACTATGGACAGGGGGGCATTGTGGGTAAAGAAGACAAAAGAGTTATTGATGTAGTCAAGGAAATTTCGGAGGCTATCCCTATGGCCAAGGGACAAAAAATAACCGCTTCTCAACTATTAGAGCGCTTTCTATTTGAAGGAAATGATCAATATACCCATGTAAGCAAACTCAGTGGAGGAGAAAAGAGAAGGCTATATCTCTGTACCGTTTTGATGGAAAACCCCAACTTTTTAATCTTGGATGAGCCTACTAATGATCTGGATATACTTACCCTTAATATCCTGGAGGACTTCCTTATGGAGTACCCAGGCGTATTGGTGGTCGTTAGTCATGATAGATTTCTTTTAGAAAAAGTGTGTTCTCATCTCTTTGTGTTTGAAGGAGAGGGAGAAATTAAAGATTACAATGGGACTTACCATGAATATAGGGAGCAAAAAAAGAAGGCTTTGGCCGAAGAAAAAGCCATGGTTCAATTTGTAGCACCCAAGAAATCAAAAGAGGCCGCAAACAAAAAATCAAAAAACAAACGGTCCTATAAACAGGAAAGGGAATTTGAATCCCTTCCTTCAGAAATTGAGAAATTGGAAAACCGTCGAGACGAAATAACCGCTATATTTGAGACTCCGACAGGAGATACCTCTGACTTTGAAGGACTCACACGAGAACTCAAAAAAATTGGACCTCAACTTGAGGAATTAGAAATGAAGTGGCTAGAACTCTCCGAACTCGCGCCCAATTAGAATTTAAAGAGCAGAATGCACTATGCTTATTAAAAACCGAGTCCCTTTTAAGGACATTTTTAACAGGACGTGGAAACTCCTTATTTCCATTACTATATTTACAGTAGCCGTCACGGTTGTTCACCATTACTCAGATACAGATGTTCGGGATATTATTGATATTCCAGCCTCTATTCCCGCGCTTTTAGGAGCAGCTATTTCTCTTTTTTTAGGCTTTATTACCAATTCTGCTTACGATAGATGGTGGGAGGCTCGTAAGCTATGGGGAGCCATCGTTAACGACAGCAGATCGTGGGCTCGACAAGTGAACACAATGTGCCCTCCAAAATACAGGAAGTTTTTGATTTACCGACAAATTGCCTGGTGTTATGTATTGACCAACATGCTTAGAAAACGAGAAGAATTAAATGATTTGGAGGAGTTGATAACCAAGGACGACCTGGGTAAAATTCGCAGTCACGACCACAGGCCCAATGCTCTACTAGCCCTTCAGGCTCAAACCATTAAGTCATTGCAATTAGACGGAGAGATCACCGACTATCAATACGTAGAGATGGAGAAAACATTGGTGCGACTCACCAATCACATGGGTGGATGTGAAAGAATAAAAAACACCATTTTCCCAACGCAATACAGTTTCTTTGTTCACCTCTTTATATTGTTGTTTTTGTACATTTTGCCTTTAGGGGTAATTAATGATCTTGAATATTTAACCATTCCCTTTACCCTGATATTGGCTCTTGTCTTCCTTATGGTGGAAACCTTTGAGGTAAGTATGCAAGACCCCTTTGATGGGGAGCCTACAGACACACCTATTACCGCAATATCCAGAACCATTGAGCGCAACCTACGCCAAATGGCAGGAGACGAAAGTATTCCTGAAAAAATGGAGCCAATAGGAGGAGTATTGATGTAGTCACATTTGATTTGGACTATCTTTAAAAACTAAACACCATTCCGTGGAAAACGTAATTGAACTCAAAGACATAAAGCGAAACTTTGCACTGGGAGCCCAAACGGTCAAGGTCCTCAAAGGCATTGACTTGGAAGTGGAAAGAAACGAATACGTTGCTCTTATGGGGCCCTCGGGGTCCGGTAAATCCACTTTGATGAATCTATTGGGGTGTTTAGATACAGCCACAAGTGGAAGCTATCATTTGAATTCTCAAAACGTAAGCAAGCTGACGGACAATGAATTGGCAGAAATTAGAAATAAAGAAATTGGATTTGTATTCCAGACCTTCAATCTACTTCCTCGACAGACCGCTCTAGACAACGTAGCCCTCCCATTAATTTATGCAGGATTGTCTCTTTCGCAGAGAAAAGCAAGAGCTTCTGAAGTATTGGAACAAGTGGGTCTTGCAGACCGAATGGATCACCGGCCCAATCAACTATCCGGAGGTCAGCGTCAAAGGGTAGCTGTTGCAAGAGCTCTTGTCAACAATCCATCAATAATTCTAGCTGATGAGCCTACGGGAAACTTGGACTCAAAAACTTCTGTAGAAATTATGGGGCTTTTCCAAGAAATACAAAAAGCAGGTAATACCGTGATTCTTGTAACTCACGAAGAGGAAATTGCTCAACACGCCCATAGGATCATTCGGCTTAAGGATGGTATGATAGAAAGGGATGAAAGAAACGAGAACCCTATTTCCGTTAATCAGTAAAACGGGCGGCTAGCATTTCTACCAATCGTATTTCATAGTCTTCTTTTCCCTCCCAGTGATTGTAGTCAGATTTCACAGCCCCAAGAAACGCCTCAACTTCTTTAAGAGATTTCATGGTATTGAGCTGATTTAACACTCTTTGCATATCTTCTTGAGAACCGTTGAAAAGGTGCTTAACAAAAGCGATTTTATCATTCAATCCCAACTGCAAAGGTCCTCTATTGGCCCTGTCATTTACACTTGCCTTGGGCTTTACTCCAGAGCTTTGGGCATCCTTTTCTTTGGTCAGTTCTTGAGGGGGTTGATCTTTCGTTTTTCCTGGGGGTTTATCTAGTATTTGATCTACCGAATTCTGATTTTCGGAGGGTGGAGAAACAGGCTTAGGCGGGCCGTTAGGAATGGGAACCACCTTGATTTCGTCAGATAGAAAGCCATTGGAAGGATCTTCCGATGACAAGGTATTTAAGGGTGTTGTAGACGGTTTGATTTCCTCTACACATTTAGGTTCTTCGCCGCTTTTCTGAAGAACTGCACTTTCTACCCGAGAGAGGGCTTCCGCAAAATCATTTTTTCTTGAATTTAGAAATTCGAGAAGCATAACCTCCTCGTAAATTTGTCCCACCATTTTTCGTAAAGAAGAATAATCATGTGTATCTTCAGTGTCTCTAATTTGGTGAGTGAGCTGTTGGAGGGCGTTTTCTAAACTCTTTTTCATGTGTTCACAATTTTTTTGGTTGTGGTTCTTTACCAACCGGTGTTGGTGATTATCTAAGGGACTTGGACATCTGATCCGCAGCCAAAATAATCTAACAAGCAAATTAACTAATCTACATGGTTTTCTAACAAAAGGCCACAAGAAAGTATAAACAGTCACATGTCAATGGATCCTTTTCGTACCAACGGAAGTATAGAAGTAATTACCGGATGTATGTTCTCCGGTAAAACGGAAGAACTCATTCGCAGATTGCGAAGAGCTGAATTTGCTAAGCAAAAAGTAGAAATATTTAAACCCAAGATAGATGTTAGGTATGATGAAGAGCACGTAGTTTCTCATGACCAAAATCAAATCTTGTCTACACCCGTGGAGAACTCTTCAGAAATTCTATTGTACGCCTCTGATGTAGAGGTGGTTGGAATTGATGAAGCCCAGTTTTTTGACGACGGAATCGTAGAAGTTTGCAATGTTTTAGCTAACCGAGGAGTACGCGTAATTGTAGCAGGTTTAGACTTGGATTACAAGGGAGTTCCCTTTGGCCCCATGCCCGACCTTTTAGCCACAGCAGAATATGTAACCAAGCTTCACGCTATTTGTATGAGGACAGGTAAAATCGCTCATTATTCACATAGAATGAAAGAAGCCCAAGGGCGCGTAATGCTCGGAGAAAAAGATGAATATGAACCCCTCTCTAGAGAAGCCTTTATAAAAGCTAAATCCTAATTGATATGACACTTGATCAGATCTCTACCCTTTTATCTACTCCATTAGACCGGGGCATTGGCGATAGGATCATCAGGGATTTGCAGATAGATTCTAGAAAGATAGGCGAAGGTAAAAACGCTCTCTTTTTTGCGTTGGTAGGACCTACCAATGATGGGCATGACCATGTTATGAACGCATACGAACACGGGGTTCGGGCTTTTGTTGTAGAGCGCCCTGTAGAACTTCCCTCGGATGCAGGTTTTTTATTGGTAAAAAACTCCTTGTTGGCCCTTCAAGAGATTGCCGCCTATGTAAGAAACCAATTTCACAACCCCGTATTAGGCATTACAGGCAGCAATGGAAAAACCATTGTTAAGGAGTGGATATATCAATTGGTGCACACCCAAAAAAATCTTTTGAGAAGTCCAAAGAGTTACAACTCTCAAATTGGTGTACCCTTGTCTATCTGGCCCTTGGACACCCACTTTGATTTGGCCATATTAGAAGCGGGGATTTCTATGCCTGGAGAAATGGTGCACCTAGAAAAGGTGATTCGTCCTACCGTAGGTATATTTACCAATATTGGTTCTGCCCACCAAGGTAACTTTGCCTCTACAAAGGATAAGATTAGAGAAAAACTACAGCTATTTTCTCGAAGCAAAGAATTGATTTTTTGTCTTGATCACAAATCCATTGCTCAAGCGATAGAAAGCGATCTTCCCCACATAGAACAAAGGACTTGGAGCTTTCACGACAACCGGGCAGAACTCTTTTTTCACGAACAAATCAAGGGACCTCAAAAGACCCTACTCAAAGGTTTCTTTCATGGAAACTCTGTAGAATTCACCCTTCCATTTACGGATGATTCTAGCATAGAAAATACGTGTCACGCCATTATGTTTTGTTTGATTTATGAGAAGGACGTTTCCTTTTTGCAACAAAAACTAAACAAGCTGGAGCCGGTAGCCATGAGGTTAGAACTCAAGCGAGGTATACAAAACTCTACCCTGATCAATGATACCTATAACTCTGATTTAGAATCCATACGCATTGCATTAGATTTTCTCAGACATCAATCCAAAGGCAAGGAAAAGATGGTGGTTTTGTCCGATGTCTTCCAGACGGGAATGGATGCTCAGGAGGTATATTCAGAAATTTCTAAATGGCTCAAAGGCCGAAAGATTGAGTACTTTATTGGCATTGGCCCAGAGCTCAAAAAACACGCACACCGCTTTAAAGTAGAAAGTGAGTTTTACGATTCCGTGGATGAATTTCTTGTAGATTTTGATACCACTAGGTTGCGGGATAGAGCCATTCTTCTCAAGGGAGCTAGGTCTTTTGCCTTTGAGAGGATATCTCAGCAATTAGAAGAAAAGATACATCAAACCATATTGGAGATCAACCTCAATGCCCTTGATAATAACCTGGGGTATTGGCGTTCAAAAATTCAACCTACAACCAAGGTAATGGCAATGGTCAAGGCCTTTTCCTATGGTGCCGGTGCGGATGAGATTGCTCGCTTTTTGCAAGAAAGAAACGTAGATTACCTAACGGTTGCTTATGTAGACGAAGGAGTGGAGCTAAGAAGAGCCGGAATCACTTTGCCAGTAATGGTGATGAACCCAGATCCCAGCAGCCTCAGAACGTGTATAACCAACAAACTGGAACCCGAGATATTCTCCTCAGAGAGTCTAATGCGTTTTGCAAATGCATTGGATGAATTCCCAGAAATCACACATTTTCCCATACATCTTAAGATAGATACCGGAATGCATAGACTGGGTTTTGAGTATTCCAAATTCCCAGAATTAGTAGGCCTTTTACATCAGTACAACAAACTAAAGGTGGTCAGTGCCTTTAGTCATCTTGCAGCTGCAGATGATAAAAAGCAAAAACCTTTTACAAAAACTCAAATTTCCAGGTTCACTCGATTCACCAGAGATTTATATGAAAACCTAGGCTATACTTTTTTGAGACACATTCTTAATTCTGCGGGCACAAGCTTCTACCCAGAAGCTCAATTTGATATGGTCAGAGTAGGCATTAGTCTCTATGGTTTTTCTGCTTCTGCAGAAGATGAGGAACGATTGGAACCTGTGGGGTTTTTAAAAACCCTAGTTTCTCAAATTAAAGAACTTCCCATTGGTGAAACCGTAGGGTACGGAAGGTCCTTTGTTGCTCAAAGACCCACGGTATCCGCTACCCTTCCGATAGGATATGCCGATGGGCTTCCAAGGAGTTTGAGTGAAGGCGTAGGTCATGTAATGATCAAGGGACAGAAAGCTCCCATAATTGGAAAAGTATGTATGGATATGACCATGGTCGATGTTACGGGTCTAAACGTAGATGAAGGAGACGAAGTGGAAATCTTTGGAAGACACCAATCCGTTACTGATTTTGCCAAAGCGGCCCAAACTATACCCTACGAAATTTTGACGGGTATTAGCTCAAGGGTAAAACGAGTCTTTTACCAAGAGTAACCTTGGGCAAAAACAATACCTTCGCAAGACGGAACAAGAGATAGAAAAATAGGTAATGAGCCAATATTCTCAAGAAAACAAGAACTACACAGCACGTGAAATCTGGAAGGGGTTACACAAAAAAGAAAAGGCATTCACCCTAGGGTTAAGCGCCCTAGTGGCTTCGGAGCTTTGGTTTAACACCCTTTCTCCTGCCTTCATGTATATTTTGTTTTTGGGTGCTTTTTGGATTCCAGGGTTTTCTTTAAAAAACCTAAAGGGAGAACCTAAAATCCTAGTCTTGCTTTACGTTTTCTATTGGGGCCTTCACCTAGTAGCTTTGCTTTGGACAGACAATCTTTCGGAAGGATTGGCAAAGCTAGATATTAAATCTGGGTTGGTGTTTCTCCCATTGACCCTTGTAATGATTCCATTGTCTACCTGGAAAAAGTGGATGCCCTTGCTAAAAAGAATCTATACTAGTCTTTTGTGGATAACCATAATCCTTTGTATGGGAAGAGCTGCCTATTTAAGTTTAGAATCGGGATCGGTCACAGGACCCCATGGCTTCCGTTTTACCTATAGTTCGCTTTCTTTATTTATCATGCACCCCGGTTACCTATCTTTATACTTTTGCACAGGAATACTATGGATTGGATTGGACTCTAAGCCATGGAAAATTCAAAAAATAGTACCGGTGCTGTCCTTTGCTATATTTACCTTTCTATTGAGTAGTAGAGGCGTAATTCTTGCCTTGGTGGTGGCGATTTCCGTCGGCCTTATCTACAAGGCCTTACAGCTCCGATCTAAAAAAGTAATCACCGCCCTAATTGTTCTTCCCCTTTTACTCTTATTGGCAATAATGGTACTACCAGAAAAAATATCAGGAAGGTATACCCAAGTTTTTTCTTCTGATCAGTTTAAGGTAGAGCCAGGGCAAACCAACTATAGTTCCATTCAAACTCGAATTGTCCAATGGAATAGTGCTTTAGAAATAATTGAAAAAAAACCTTGGTTGGGAGTAAGTCCAGGGGATGCTCAAGCTCAGCTCCGAGAAAAATACAAAGAGGCAGAATTTGCAGTTGGTTTAAAAGAAGGTTTTAACACCCACAATGTGTTTTTACAAGACCAATTAAGTTTGGGAATAATGGCTTCAGTTTTCTGGCTTGTCTTTTTTATTGGGCTTATTTTTTTCGCCTTTATAAAAGGAAACATTAAATCCTTGGTCTTTGTCGTTCTTTTTGCTGTGGCGGCTTTAACCGAAGCCCTCTTGGAGAGGAATTGGGGATTGTTTTGGTTAATTTTCTCCTCTTGGGTCTTTTTCTTTGGAGTACCTATTCACCCAAAACAGGGACAAGAAAAAACTCATAAACAAAACACCTGCCTGCCTGAGTAGCATGCTTTCTGTTATAAAACTCAAAGCAATCAAAACCAAAAAAGACATGGAAAGGGCCCATTGATTTTTCCAAAAAACCCATCCCATACCTAAGAGCATTCCCAATAGAAGAATCAATCCTAAAATACCTTGATTTCCCCAGCTCTGTAAATACTGGTTGTGGTAATTATAGGCAAATTCATCCAACCTATACGGTTGATATCCATTCCAAAATACCGCGGTTGACTCCTTAAACTTTGGTCCTAAGGTGGCCTGAGTAGAACCCGTACCTGTACCCATCCAAGGATTATCTCGAATCACTTCCCAACCATACTTCCAAATAAAAACACGGTGATTGGTCTGCTTTTTATTGACAACCTTTTCTATACTTGCCAATTCATCTAAGGTTTCTAGGGCCCGTCTTTTGGGTCCCTCCAAGGTCAATACCATAAAGGCAAGAACCAAACAGATTCCACCAAAAACAGCCAAGGCCCTCTTCCAGGTCCACTTCAATAAAAAGTAAGCAGAAAGTGCTAAAGGGAAGGCAACAAATTGAATTCTAATACTGAGGAGTCCCATGAAAATGAGTAAAAAGGCCAATCCCAAAACAGAGAGTGCTACCTTCCACGCTGCCTGTTTGTTTTCTATTAAATCAACAAACCAGGCTAAAAAAGCAAATGAGACCATAATGGCTTGGTAATGCATCGGAACCATTTCCCAATGGGCAAGTTTGGAATAAAAAAATACGGAATCATCACCTGTTTGTGCGTATTGATTGTAGGATAATAAGAGACACCCAAAACAAGAGACAAGAGCTCCCAATACAAAAGCCCTTAAAACCATCCACCTCTTTTGATGGGATAGTCCGGGAAATGCGGCTAGGCCTAAGGGCCATAGAACCAGAAATATTTGCACCACCCACTCCCTGTGGCCCTCCTTAGGGTCAGGTGAGTAGGCAATGGAAACTCCCAACCAAATATAATACAGCATCATCCAACCCAATCTAGGGTTAGATCGTATTCTTTGCCATCTTTCTTTGTATCCCGAAGTGAGTAATCCAACTAAGAGAAACAGCAAAAAAGCGATGTTAATTGGAATCGACACCCATTGTGAGGGAAGCAGAAAAGCAAAAGCCAGGAGAAAGACATACATAATCTTTTCTCCCAGCTCTTGTTTTAGGGGTAGGAACATCTTACTTAGAAACGGTTAAGATTTCTTTGTATTTCTTGGGGTCCTTTAGATGATTAACGGCTATCTCTACCATTTCATCCTCAGAAAGAATTTGTTGGAGTCTACCCTTTCGATAATAAACTTGGCCAATAAATTCCTCTTGCAATTGTCTTTTTATATCAACTTGATGTGTACTTAAATCATCCCCTTTGATACGGTTAAATTCGGATTGAAGCTTTTCAATTTCATCCTCAAGGGCAGAATATCTTTCTTCATCTGACACTTCTTTTAAGAGGTCAATGGCCTTGTCCGTATCGGTCTCATAGTGATAATCTTTATCCTCTAAAAACTCCAAAAAGTCTTTGTACTGGGCATCCGAAACTGAAAACTCGCCCGGATTTGCTACCTCAAAGCCACTTCGTAAGGTGGTGCTGACATATTCAAAAATCAGGTCGTTACCAACAAGGCTGTACAGGACTTCGGGCGGCTTGGAGGCTTCTATCACCACGTCAGGATCAATTCCTCCACCATCTTTCACCAATCTTCCATTGGTGGTGGTAAATGAGTTTCTCAAAGAATCGGGTACTCTTGTAACGGAACCATTGTCATCGCGTTCTGCATAATCAATTGCCTGAATACATCTTCCACTGGGAGTGTAATACTTAGAAACGGTTATTTTCACCTGGGCTCCATAACTCAGTAGACGAGTCTCTTGCACTAATCCCTTGCCATAGGAAGTTCTTCCCATAACAACGCCTCTGTCGTAATCTTGAATCACCCCGGATACAATTTCGGAAGCGGAAGCGGATCCTCCATTGATCAAAACTACCAAGGGAACCTCTGTGTCCAAAGGTCTTGAGGGTGTTTTATAGGTGTTGTCCCTTGATTTAATTTTACCTCTAGTAGATACCACTTCTTTCCCTTTTTCTATAAAGAGATTGGATACATTTACAGCCTCAGAAAGCAATCCACCCGGATTGTTTCTCAAGTCCAAAATAAGTCCCTTAAGTTCAGCATCCTCTTTAAGGAATTCATACGCATCACTGATTTCTTCTGAGGCACCATCTGTAAAACCTGTAAGGGTTATGTAACCAATTCCGGGTTCGAGCCATCCAAAATAGGGCACACTTTTAATATGTATTTCTTCCCTCTCAACGGCAATGTCCATTTCCTCTTCTCCCCGCTTAATTTTTAACAAAAGGGGAGAGCCTGGAGAGCCTTTTAGCACGTCCGATACCTGTTCTGTATTTTTTCCCTTGAGGCTCTTGCCGTCGGCTTCTATCAAAAAGTCTCCCGGTTTTAAACCTGCCTTAGCTGCCGGAAAATCTTGATATGGCTCATATATCATTACATAATCTTCCTTCTTTCTAATGGTCGCTCCAATGCCTCCGTACTTACCCGTTGTTTGTATTCTGTAGTCCTCTACTCGGTTCTCTGGGATATATGTTGTGTAAGGATCCAGACCTTTAAGCATTCGCTTAACGGCAGTTTCCATCATTTCATCAGGTTCAGTCTCATCTACGTAATACGTATTGACCTCCCTAAAAAGATTGGCGAAAATGTCTAATTGCTTGTTGATTTCGAAGTAGTCTAACTTGTATGCCGAAAGAACTCCGGAAATAACAATGACCAATGTAATGGCCAGAGTCTTTGGTAAGAAAATATTTTTTTTCATATCCTAAAACGAATTTTATACGATCTGACTCCACAAAATCCCGCAGTCCCAGCTAGGGCACTTCATACGAATTTAAAGATGGATTTGATCAGGTAACCGTACCTATGTGTCAGTTGTGTAGCGCGTCCTTTTAACAAACGCCTAAAAAGCCTGAATAGTATGGATTAGACGCCTTCCGAAAGTACAAATTTTTTGGTGCAATGCCTATAGGCTGAGACCAATTCCTCATAGGAGGGCATTCTCCTTCCCGTAAACAAAATGGCCACGGCGTAGGTCTTTCCCTCCAAGGGTTTTAAGAGATCGGGATGAAGCCTTACCACCTCTTTGAGTTGTCTCTTTATTCTATTCCTTTCCACTGCTCTTTTGAAGTTTCGCTTGGGAGCAGAAAACATAAATTGAAAGGGAACCTCTCCCGGCAATTCTGTGGGCAAAAAAACACACCGCATAGGAGAGGATTGAACCGACTTTCCTTCAGCAAATAGCTTGGAAATGATTTTCTCGCTGGTGAGTTTCGTTGATTTGGGAAAGGAGAAGGACATGGTTATTTCTGAATGCCGTTATATATATTCTTGCAAAGGAAAGCGTTTTAGGCCATTTCTGCTCTAAAAGTTTCTAAAAGAAAAAGGAGAATATGATATGTACTTTGGTGAGCTTGAGGTTTTTTAAATTTCTCCTGTTGTTCCCGAAGGGACCCAGCCCGTCCTTCCGTCGACTAGGCGAACCTCTAACCAATCATTGTAGGTTCTTTGAATTAAAACCTTGGTTCCTTCATGAAGAATAAGAGCGTCTGTGGCGGTTGTCGTTGGCTCGGTTTTTACGTAAACATTTGGAGCCAAAACAATTGCAAAGATCTGATCGGCCTGAACAACATCACTTTTCCACGCCATAAATAAACTCGAAATAGATATCACAATGGCAATCATAGCCCCGGAGAAAGAAGCTGAATTTGCGCGACCTGAACGATAAAACTGAAACAACAACAAGGTGGCTGCAAGACCTAATACCAAAGCAATCAATGACCAAAGATTAGGTGACAATACACCAAAAAACAAATGACTTAATGTATCAAATATACTGGGAGGCAGTACCTCAAAGACATCTATGTTGTTAGAGTTTACCAAAGCCAAATTCCTTTGGGCTGCCTCATAATCTGGATTTTGGTCCAAGGCTTTCTCATAGTGGAGTATGGCCATTGGAAAGTTTTTTTGTCTGTAATAGCTATTCCCTAGGTTGTAGTGAACGCCTGAATTTCCAAAGCCATTCTCTACAAGATGATTATATTCTTTAATCGCCAGAGAAAATTCACCGGATTCAAAATGAGAATTTGCCTGAATAAACAATTCAGAAGGATCGGGTTCTGTTGTGAAAATGGAATCTTGACCCATAGCCATTAGGGCAAAACCACAAATCGTTAGCAAAGAAATTAGAAACTTTTTATTTTTCATGAGTCTACCGAATTAAACCACTCTTCGGCACCTTTGTAAAGTGCCTGCATATCTGCTTGTGAACTCGGCGCATATCTGGCCATTTCACATTGATTGAGTATTTCTATGACCTTTTCTGAATTTAAACTATGCGACTTGAGAACCTGGTTTATAACCTGTCTATTCATTTCGGCCTTAGCCACCTGAAACTTTGCAGATATAAACTCATTAATGGCCTTTTCTAATTCTGCATAAAAAGCCGCTTTGTCATTTTGCTCCAAGGATTTTCTTGTCGCTTTAAGCCTCCTCTTTGCCATCTTTCCCGCTCCTCTTACCTCTTCTTGTACCTTGTCTACTTTGCGAACATTTTTGATGATGGGCCAAATCAAAACCAAAATAAAACTAAAATAAAAGACCCCTAATAAAGTCCAAAACCAACCGGTTCCGAAAATGGCAACCTCCCGGGTGACTTTGCCCGCAAATTCAGTTTCGATAAAGGAAATATCATCTCCTAATTGCGCAACGTTATCTTTAGATACGGATTGTGATCCTCCCTTGGGATCGGTTACCGTCAAAGGGGGAGCCGGTCCATCAAGCACGGTGATTTCTAGAGGTCCCGAAGAAAGCGTTACGTACTTTTTGGTTTTTAAGTCAAAAAAAGAAAATGTTATGGGAGCGATTTTATAGGTCCCCTTATAGCGAGGAACCAGCAAGTAGTCCTCTTTTTTAAATCCAGAAAATCCAGAAGAAGTAAGGTTTACATCCGAAGTGTATTTGGGATCATACGCTTCTATTCCTGGAGGGAACTCCGCGGCGGGCAACTCAACCAGCTTAAGATTACCGGTTCCATTAATCTGTATCTGGAGAGACACTGATTCATTGGCTTTTACCTCGGTTCTGGAGAGGTTTACCTTAAAGTTATAATCTCCTACAGCTCCTTCAAAATCTTGAGGCACTCCTTTGGATGGCAATGGAATAACCTCGATTTTAGGCCACTTTACTTGATCAATGTGATTGACAAATCTATACTCTGGATTGTCAAACCAATCCCTTCTACCCGTGGGAACCCCTGTAGGAATAGTAACTACTGATTTGGGAAGATCTAGGGTTCCTGCACTCTTAGGCACCAATAAATACTTTCTCAAAGTAGCTGAAATAGCAGGTTGTCCCCCATAGGTAGTCCTTTTCCCTTTTTGATTGGGAAGTTCAAAGTTTTGAGAATACAATCCCGGAAACTTAGGCTCTTCTTCTATTACCGGTTGTTTGATTTGGGTCTTCCAAAACAAGGTCATCTCACCTATTAAAGGTTCGCCAACGTAAACTTTTCTTTTAGATAGTGTCGCTTTGACCACGGCATACTCACCTGCTTTTGAGCCGGGGTCATTGGGATCAGCAGACCGCTTGTTTTGATCAATTACCTTTATAGAGAGCGGTTTGGACCTGTATGTCTTACCATCGTGCTTTAAGGTAGCTGGACCCAAAACAAAATTTCCCTTTTTGCGAGGCTTGAGCTGATACGTCCACGATTTAATAATAGATTGTTTAAAGTTGATGGATCGAGACTGAAGGGAGGTCATGGGTCCCGATACAATGGCGAATTGCCCCTTTAGATCCGGAAACGCTAAACCATCGGCATTTTCATTAAAGGAAATGGTAAGTTGAAAGGTCTCAAACTCGCCCACTACCGATTTATCAATCACCGCAGTTAATTCTGTTTGTGCCCAAAGGCCTAAACTCCAAAATAAAAAAACAAAAATTGACCCAGTCTTTTTCATGAATTACCAGTCTTTTTCTGATTTTTTCCCCTTCTTCCTCTTGGCCTTTTTATCGGCTTTCTCTTTTACTTTTTCCTCTTCTCTACCTATCATTTCCAAGAGTTTCTCTGCCTCTTCCGGGGTCAGCGAGCCATTGCTGATATCTCCTTCACGACCTTCTCCTCTTTCGTCTTCTGGCGTTTGATCTTCTCCACCTTCCTCCTGGTTAGAGGGCTCTTCTCCCTCGGGTTGAGGCTGATCCTCTGTGGTTTGGTCTTCATCCTCCACGTTGGCAGGGTCTTCGTTCTCTGCTTCCTCAAAGGGATCGTCCTTTTTTTCTCCGTCTTCTGAATCTTCCGGTTTCTGCTTTTCTTGCTGGTCTGGGTTGGGATCGCCTCCCTCACCACCTTGACTTTGCTGGTTCTGCGGCGCCTGACCCATTTGTTGCAGTGTCCTTACAAGATTTTCTCGAGCTTGATCGTCAGAAGGATCGTTGATTAGAGCCTGCTGATAAGCCTTTACAGCGCTTTTTAAATCTTGTTGCGCCACTTTAGCATTTCCCAAGTTGTGATAGGCTTTAGCTTTTTGTTCTGGGTTCACCGTCGCAGAAATAGATTTTTCATATAAAGAGGCGGCTTCTTGATAATCACCATTCTTAAAATGAGCATTTCCCATATTGTAAAGCCCCTGGAACTTCTGGCCTTTGGGAGCTTCAATCTTTTTGTAGGAAGAAATCGCTGACGCATAGTCTTCTTTCTGATAGGATTCGTTTCCTTCAGAAAGAGATTCTACATGAGCCTGACCCCAAGAAAGAGTTGGCCAAAGTAAACATATGATTAGTTTATATCTCATCGTCTATTTTTTTCTTTACCCAACCCCATTTTTCGAACCAAACATTGGCCCTGGGATGTAAAGCAGTATCTAAAAGTAGAAAGAATAGTGCCAACCCCAAAAACCACGGAAATTGATCCTCATAATCCGTGAAAAGCTGGGTATCTATTGCGTTCTTATCTAACTTCATAAGGTCATCTACTAAGCGGTCCGTTACATTCATAACGCTATTTCCTAAAAAGTACTCCCCATTACCCGTTTCGGCTATAGCCTTTAGTCCTTCTTCTTTTAATTGGGTTATCACCACTTCTCCCGATCTATCTTTTTTATACCCTTGAATTTTCCCGGCTCTATACAAAGGAATGGGCCCTCCACCTACCGTTCCAATCCCAATGGTAAAAACAGTCACTCCCTTTTCTAAAAGGGATTCTAATCCTGATTCCCAGCGGGAACCATGGTCTTCTCCATCCGAAATGATTACCAAAGCCCTCCCCTGTAAGAGAGGTTCTTGGAAGTATTCATTGGCCATAGAAAAGGCCCGCTCTAAATCCGTTCCTTGACTGGGGAATTCTTTGGGCTCCAATCCCCTTAAGGCCAACCTTGCCGCATTGTAATCTATGGTCATTGGCAACATTGGGTACGATTCTCCGGCATATGCAATAATGCCAACGCGGTCCGAGGCCAACCGATCCAAGGTCTTAGAAACAATGTTTTTTGCATTGAGGATACGGCTAGGTGTAATGTCCTCTGAAAGCATGGACATAGAAACGTCCACGGCAAAAACAACATCCACTCCTTCTCTATTTACCTTTTCTATCTTAGATCCTGTCCTTGGATTAGAAAGGGCAATTACCACCATAGAAAAAGCGGCTACTTGAAAGGCAAACTTGGCGCCTCTTCTCCACCGAGATTGTCTCGGTGCCATCTGATGAAATAGCTCAGGAGATTCAAAAACGCGTATTGCCCTCTTTCTCCACCAAGAATAGTAGAGGAAAGCCATAACATATAGTGGCACACCCAAAAGGGCCCACAAATACTCAGGATGGGCTAGTTCATACATCAATTAAAAGCATTTTTAAAGAGGACTCGTTTCCAAAAAACTTCCAAAAGCAAAAAGATCAAGGCTATAAATGCCAAGGAGTAAAACATTTCTTGGAATCTATAAAACCTAACTTCTTCTACCTTGGATTTTTCTAACTGATCAATCTCAGAATAAATGGATTCTAACTTATTATTATCTGTGGCTCTAAAATATTGTCCCCCCGTAATGGAGGCTATATCCCTGAGTAAATCCTCATCAATTTCTACTGGGAAATTTTGATAAATGGTCTTTCCCATAAAGTCCTTTCCTGCTGGAACAGGCGCCATTCCATTGGTTCCTACTCCTATAGTATAAACCCTGATTTTATACTCTTTTGCCAATTCTGCTGCCGTAATGGGGTCTACAAAACCAGTGTTGTTTACCCCGTCAGTTAAGAGGATTATGACTTTTCCTTCCGAAGGACTTTCTACCACGTGCTTAACCGAAGTAGCCAACCCCATTCCTATGGCCGTCTGATCTTTGACCATACCAAAATTTATGGCTTTTAGATTGGCCAAAACAATGTTGTGATCAGTGGTCAAGGGTGTTTGGGTAAAAGACTCTCCGCCGTATACCACCAAACCTATACGATCCCCTACTCTAGAATCTATAAAGTCCCTTGCCACGAGTTTTACGCCTTCCAATCTATTGGGCTTGAAATCCATGGCAGTCATAGAGGTAGACACGTCAATAGCCATCATTATATCTATACCCTCATTGTCTGTAGTCTGAACTACCTCGTCTGTGTTTTGAGGTCTAGCCAAGGCCAAAAAAAGAAAGGCAACAGCCAAGGTCTTAAAGACAGAGGGAACCCAAAAAAGGTAATTCCCATAGGGGTTGTTTGTATACAGTTTCCCTGAGGTTTTCAATTGAACCTTTTTTTGAGTTTCCTGATAAAACAGAAACGCAAAAAGAAGGGGTGTAGCCGCTGCGGCCCACAACCATAGGGGGTTTGCAAATGTCCAAGACTCAGGAAACATGTTCTTCTATTTCTTTGGGTTGTGGTCTAACGGACTGAATAAATTCTCGTATGGTCTTTATGTGACTAGAATGAGATCCCTCTTCTAACTGACCTTTGGCAAACTTTACCCAGTCGGCCTCCTGCAACATTTTCTCTAATCTATTGTATAAATCAACTGTGATTTTCACCTTAGATAGGTATATCATCAACTCAGAAGAGGTAGACTCTGCGGCAGGATAATGGGTAACCTCTTCCATGTATTCTTTAAATATTCGCGTTAGGGTACCGTAAAATACCTTTTGGTTCATTTGAGGGCTCAAACTCATTTCTAACTTCTCCAACCGCCTAAAAGCCTTTTCCCAAGGAGATAACATGGGGTGGTAGTCTTCTGACTCTGTGGAGATTGTGTTCTTTTTAAGAAGGTGGTAATAGATTAATAACCCGGAAATACCCACCCCACTAAAAAGGGAAAACCAAAAGAAAAAACGGCCCCAATTAAAGGGAGCCTCTTCTATGGGCTTGAGTCCGTGGTAATCGTCTCCACTCAAAACGGTAGGAATCAAAGAGAGAATATGAGCTTCAGAATACACCGTATCACCATCAATCTCAAAGGGGACTCCCAAGAGCTCTTGCATGGTAGTGTCAAAACGAGTTATCACAACCGTTTGAGAAAGCAATCTTTGATTACCTTCTAGGGAGGTGTCAATAGCTCCCTCAGTTATAATGTGCCAACCCACAGAAGTGGTGTCTTTAAAATCCGGCCATATCACTTGAGAGGAGTCGTGAGTAGAAACCTGAAAGGACCATTCTACAGGCTCCCCCATTTTAAATTCAAAAGGAGTAACTGTGGACTCTACCCTATCTGACTTTTGAGGGGAAAGAGCGATGATAATGGATAAAAACAAAGTCTTCATCGTGCTCTTCCTTTAAAGAATTGATACAATTTACTGACGTAACTCTCCTTGGTGCTTATAGAAATTCTTCCTGCACCGGCTTTGGTAAACAGTTGATTAAAACGTGCTTCTTGTTTAAGGAAAATCTCCTTGTGCGATCGCAGCCACTTTTTGGAACTAGACCATATCCAGTTCTTTTCTTGTGTTTCTGGATCTAAAACAGGTACTAATCCCATATTGGGGAAATCTTTATCTATTGGATCCCAAATCCTAACGCCTGTTAAGTCATGCCTTTTGGCTGCTATCTTAAGAGGTTTCTCATAGCCATCATCTTTAAAGTCACTCAACAAAAAAACAATGGCTTTTTTTCTAACCAAAGAACTCAAGTACTCCAAGGCACCTGAAATGTTAGTTCCCTTTGACTTGGGCTTTATCTCTATCATCTCCCTTATGATCTGAAGTACATGTGATTTTCCCTTACCCGGGGGTATGTATTTTTCAATTTGATCCGAGAAGAAAATCACTCCAATTTTGTCATTGTTTTGCATAGCAGAGAACGCAAGGGTTGCGGCCATCTCCGTTATGATTTCGGACTTGGTTTGCAGAGTAGACCCAAAGTTTTCAGACTCGGAAATGTCTATGAGAAGCATCATGGTCAGCTCTCTTTCTTCCTCAAAAACCTTGATATATGGCTCGTGTTTCCTAGCGGTAACATTCCACTCAATATTCCTAATATCATCTCCCACTTGGTACTGCCTAACCTCAGCAAAAGACATACCCCTTCCCTTAAAGGAGCTATGATACTCCCCAGAAAAAAGGTGGTCGCTTAGCCGGCGAGTCTTAATTTCAAGAACCCTGACTTTTTTTAATAGGTCTTTAGTTTCCAAGGATTTCTTTTTATCTAAGGAACTTCAACTTTGTTAAGAATCTCCACAACCATATCCTCTGGTGTTACGTTTTCGGCTTCGGCCTCGTAGGTTATTCCTATTCTGTGACGCAAAACAGGCAGAGCCACAGCTCTTACGTCTTCAGGAATCACATAGCCTCTTCTATTGATAAAGGCACGTGACTGCGCTGCCAAAGCCAAATTGATAGAACCTCTTGGAGAGGCGCCAAACTCAATTAAGGGCTCCAATTGAGGCAACCTGAAGTCCGCGGGTTTTCGGGTAGCGAAAATAATGTCCAGTATATACCTTTCTATTTTTTCGTCCATGTAGACCTCCCTAACCACGTCCCTTGCCTTTAACACTTCTTCCATAGTTACCACTGCGTTGACTTTTTGGAAAGTCTTTTTCACATTGGCTCTCATTATCAATTGTTCCTCTTCTAACTTGGGGTAGTCTATAACGGTCTTTAGCATAAACCTATCTACCTGCGCTTCGGGCAGTGGATAGGTTCCTTCTTGTTCTACGGGATTTTGTGTGGCTAGCACCAAAAAGGGATTGGGTAAAGCAAAAGTTGTATCACCAATGGTAACCTGCTTTTCTTGCATGGCTTCCAAAAGGGCGGCTTGAACTTTTGCGGGGGCTCTATTAATTTCGTCAGCCAAAACAAAATTGGCAAATACTGGACCTTTCTTAGTGTTAAAAACATGCTCTTGAATATTGTACACTTGAGTACCAATAACATCTGAGGGCAGAAGATCTGGTGTAAATTGAACCCTGCTAAAGGTTCCGTCTAGGGCCTCAGAAAGTGTTTTTATAGCTAATGTCTTGGCCAGTCCGGGGACACCTTCTAAAAGTATATGTCCATTGCCAAGGAGTCCAATGAGTAAGGACTCTATCATGTGGGGTTGGCCAATAATGACCTTGCTGACTTCCGATTTTATCTTATCAATAAAGGCACTCTCTACAGCTATCTTTTCATTGAGAGCCTTAATATCTACTTGTGATTCCATACATACTTTATTAAACTTTTTTGGAGGTCAAACAAAGTAAAAGGATGCCTAATCACTAGGCAGTTAAAGACTTGTTAAATTTTTAAGAAATAGGTGGGCTTTACCATTCCCAGCCAAACCCTGTGGTAAAGACGTAATCCGTGTCTCTACCCTCAATAGCTGGTTTGTTATCGTAGTTGAGCGTTACCCCTGCCTTGACATAAAAGTCCATAAGCAGATCGTACTTGGCATCAAAACGCCAGTCAAAACGGAAACGACCTTCTTCTGTAAAAGAGGGATATCCTATGGCCGAAGTAAATAGATTGAGGTCTCCAATGTCATAGAGATTGACCTCCGTTCCAAAGAACCCCTCCCAAGAAGATCTGTCTTGTGTGGTTGAATCTGCCTCTTGGCTAAAGTCCTCAATGTTACTTGCTGCTCCTATGGAAGCACCCCAATAGGCCTTGTTGGTATGTATAAAGTACTTACCAAAACCAATTTTAGTATTGGTACGTAGATCTAGGGCCTGTTCTGTATTAGAAAGGAAGTCTAGGTCAGCTGAGAGGTACCAATCTACAGGTAAAAAATACCTGTAACCAAGGCCTCCATCATTGCGTCTAATATCTGCTACCTCATCCTGTTTGGACAAAAGAGAGTTATAGAAAAAGTCAACAGACCAATAGTCGGATTGATATCCTGCACGAGATCCTACGTTTACTTGTTCCTGATTATTTGCTTTGGCCAAGGAATATCCAACATCAATATTGGCATAAACACGACTCCAAAAACCATCGTCAATACTATTTATATAGACCAAATCTTCAATTTTTACTCTAACGGGGCCTCTGTCTCCGGTCTCAATAATGATTTCTTTATCTCCATCTGATCTAAAGGTTCCTGTGTATCGAGCGCCTTTAGAAGTGCTGATTAAAAAACTGGATTCCGTTACAATTTCTTTTACTCCGTTCCACTCAATCTTAAAATCTGAATCTGAATAGGGTGTTTCTATTACAACCACTCCTTTGTCCATGGACTTTAACTCACCAACAATACGGTCACCATTGCTGAGGGTAACTTCATCCCTTTGGGCCCAGGCACTGATTCCTGACAAAATCAAAAGGACGATCAACAAGAGAGATTTTAGAGTTGAATTAATAGCGTAAAACATGATGTTTTCAGTTACAAATCAAAGATATTAAGCAGGGGATATTTAGACAAAAAAATCCCCCCAATTGGGAGGATTCTTTATTTATTTTGTCATTCTCTTTCTCTCATTTTCGTCGAGATAGATTTTTCTAAGTCTGATGCTTTCTGGAGTTACCTCTACATATTCATCTCCTTGGATGTATTCTAGGGCTTCTTCCAAACTAAACTTAATGGCCGGTGCAATTCTCACCTTGTCATCTGTACCCGAAGCTCTTACGTTGGAGAGTTTCTTAGACTTGGTGACATTCACAGCCATATCGCCAGGTCTTGCATTTTCTCCAATTACCTGACCCATGTATATTTCGTCTTGAGGCTCTATAAAGAACTTACCTCTGTCTTGAAGTCTGTCAATTGAGTAGGCAAACGCAGATCCTTTTTCCATAGAGATCAATGAGCCATTTTGGCGACCAGGAATTTCTCCTCGGTAGGCCTCAAAAGCAATAAATCTATGATTCATAATAGCTTCTCCTGCAGTTGCGGTCAAGAGGTTGTTTCTCAATCCAATCAACCCTCTAGAAGGAATCTTAAATTCAAGAATCATACGATCCGCCTTAGGGTTCATAGAAAGCAATTCCCCTTTTCTTAGCGTTACCAATTCTACGGCCTTTCCTGAAACATTTTCTGGAAGGTCAATTGTCAACTCCTCAATAGGTTCACATTTTACACCGTCTACTTCCTTAAGAATAACCTGGGGTTGTCCTATTTGAAGCTCGTAACCTTCTCTTCTCATGGTTTCTATAAGAACCGAAAGGTGAAGAACTCCTCTTCCAAAGACCTTCCAACCATCGGTCTTTTCAGAATCCTGAACTCTAAGGGCTAAGTTCTTCTCTGTTTCTTTGGTCAGTCTATCATATACGTGACGAGAAGTCACAAACTTTCCTTCTTTACCAAAGAAGGGAGAGTCATTAATGGTAAACAGCATGCTCATCGTTGGCTCATCAATTGCTATTGAAGGTAAAGCTTCTGGATTTTCAACATTGGCAATGGTGTCACCAATCTCAAATCCTTCAAGGCCTACGGCTGCACAAATATTTCCTGCCTGAACAGAATCCACTCTTTTGCGACCCAACCCTTCAAAAACATACAGTTCTTTGATCTTGGCCTTTACTTGAGTTCCGTCTCTTTTTATTAGGAGTACTTGTTGGTTTTCTTTTAGATCTCCTCTTTGAAGACGACCAATGGCAATACGTCCCGTGTAGCTAGAGTAATCCAAAGAGGTAATTAACATCTGAGTATTTCCTTCTTTGATATCTGGCTCTGGAATGTTCTTAAGAACCATATCCAAAAGTGGTTCAATATTTTCTGTACGATCTTTCCAATCATAGCTCATCCAATTTTGCTTGGCAGAACCATAAACGGTTGGGAAGTCTAATTGCTCTTCAGTAGCATCTAGGCTAAACATAAGATCAAAAACCGCTTCGTGAGCCGCATCGGGATCACAATTAGGCTTATCTACTTTGTTTACAACCACGATGGGCTTAAGACCTAATTCCAAGGCCTTTTGCAAAACAAAACGCGTTTGGGGCATAGGACCTTCAAAGGCATCTACCAATAGCAAAACACCGTCTGCCATGTTGAGTACCCTTTCTACCTCTCCTCCAAAGTCAGCGTGACCTGGGGTGTCAATAATATTAATCTTGGTACCCTTGTAATCTACAGATACGTTTTTAGACAAAATGGTAATCCCGCGTTCTCTTTCGAGGTCGTTGTTGTCTAGGATCAATTCTCCTGTCTCTTGATTATCTCTAAACAATTGACAGTAGTGCATAATTTTGTCTACCAACGTAGTCTTTCCGTGATCTACGTGAGCAATGATGGCGATGTTGCGAAGTGACTGATTCATAAGCAGTTTCAAATGAGCCGGCAAAGGTAGTCTATTTAAATGGTACGGACGTCATCCCCAAATTCTTTTTGTTCCGCGGGGGATGACTTCACCATAAGTTAACATGACGTCCAAAAAATAAACACAAGGTTAAAGTTGCTCTAATCCTTGTTTCTCGTTGAATATGCATATTTGTATCCAACAAATAAAAGGAGATCAAAAGGGCTTAATATCCTTATCCCACAATTAAAGGGTTCTCTTTTCCGGCTTCTCAGGCTCTAGTGTTGTGGTAGGCATTTGGACTTTGAGAAGCCACCCTTAAAAGAAAACGCCCTCCAAGGAGGGCGTTTTTAATTCTATATAGTCTGAGATTACTCTGCAGTCTCTACTTCTTGAATTTCTTTTTCTGCAGGAACTTCCATGGGAGTTGATTCTTCTCCTTTGTGAGAAACAAGGTCCATTTCTTCCACTAAGTGAGTAGCTCCGGCATATTTGTCTACAACAAATAATACATATCTGATATCTACTGATATGGTGCGCTGCATTTGAGTTTCAAAAGCAATATCACCTGACATAGCTTCCCAGTTTCCGTCAAAGGCACATCCAATCAATTCTCCACGTCCATTAATAACAGGTGAACCCGAATTTCCTCCTGTAATATCATTATTCGAAATAAAACACACAGGCAATTCTCCATTTTCCATTGCGTAATCACCAAAGTCATTATTGGCAATTAGAGTATGAAGCTTCTCTGGAACATCAAACTCTTTGTCACCAGGCTTCTCCTTTTCTAAGATTTGTGAACCTATGGTGTAAAAATCAAAGTGTACTCCTTCTTCTTTGTTAGAATCATACCCTCCTACATTTCCCCATGTCATTCTCATGGTAGAGTTGGCGTCTGGGTAAAACTTCTTATTGGTGTCCATCTCGCGCAAACCTGCAGTGAGTAGACGGTACCCTTTTTCCATGTTCTCTGTTGCTACCGCATTGGCAGAGCCTTGTGCTCTGTACATGGCTATTAATTCGTTTCCTGCAATGTAGGCAGGGTCCTTGTCCAATTTCTTTTTCTTAATCTTTTTCAGAAGCTTGGCAAACCTCTTAGGACTCGTAAAGTAAGAGTCTTCAAATAGCTCTTCTGCGTATTCCGCAAAAGCATCCTCTCCCTCATCCTCTGCCTGTTCTTCTACAATCTCTGCAAAGAAAGAAGGAAGTTGATCCGCTGGTACCTTTTCTGCGTATTGTCTCCACAATACTGCCACCAATTTTTGATCCGTTGGAGCATGGAAATCCTTAAAGAAGTCATCTCCATATGCGCGTAAGCCTTCTATCATTTCTTCTCTCTTGGTCTCGTATTCTGCCTTTATCTTCTTTTTCTCATCTCTTTCCTTTACCGTATCAAGTTGAGCTTCTATTTTGTCATCATAGGCCAAAATAGCATCTGCTCTGGCTCCAGCTCTCCACGCAAAAAGAGGGATTTGAGGTCCAATTAGACCTGCCTCCAAAAGATATACGCTTCCTACTACGGTGGGATCTGTCATCTTGTAGGCTTCCTCAAGAAGAGTAAGCGTATTTCCGTATTTGTCTACTCGCATGGCATCTTGATTCACCCAAGTAGTGAAATCACCCTCTAAGGCTTGTTTTTTTGCCAAAACACCGTTTCTCTTTAACTGTTCGGTTTGACCGATATAGTACTTCCAGTAGTTGGCGGTTGAAGCGTATTTAGAAGCCAGCTGAATGTCAACAGCATCATCTGCTTGCATGTACTCGCGCATGATGGCCAATTTAACCTCGCGAATCTCAACTACAGAAGGATTGTATTTATTTACCGCTTGATCCACTCCGTAAGAGGATAGGTATCTATCGGTTGACCCCGGGTACCCAAAAATCATAGTAAAGTCACCTTCTTTAACTCCATCTGTAGAAACAGGTAGGTGGTGCTTAGGCTTAAGGGGAATGTTTTCTTCTGAGTATTCTGCAGGCATTCCATCAGGTCCTGAATAGACTCTGAACATAGAGAAATCTCCTGTTTGACGCGGCCACATCCAGTTGTCTGTGTCGCCACCAAACTTCCCAATAGAAGAAGGAGGAGCACCAACTAAACGGACATCAGTAAAGGTTTCATAGACAAATAAGTAGTACTCATTGTGATGAAAGAAAGACTTTACCTGAGCATCATAATGAGTTCCCTCAGTAGCCTCACCAGCTAACTTTCTCCCAATCATGGCCGCAGCTCGTTGTCTCTCGGTTTCAGACATTTCAGGAGTAATCTCTGCCATCACCTGCTCGGTAACGTCATCCATTCTTACCAAGAATTTTACAAAAAGACCTGGATTTGTTTTTTCCTCTTCCTTAGACATGGCCCAAAAGCCATCTTTTAGGTAGTTGCTCTCCTCTGAGGAGTGGCTTTGAATGGCATCAAACCCACAGTGGTGGTTGGTGAGAAGAAGTCCTTGGCTAGAAATAATCTCTCCTGTACAGAACCCTCCTAAAGATACAATAGCATCTTTAAGGCTGCTGTTGTTGATACTGTATAATTCTTCTGCTGTTAATTGAAGACCGTTGGCCTTCATATCTTCGTAGTTTAGTCTCTTGATAAGCATGGGAAGCCACATACCTTCATGAGCTTGAACGGAAGTTCCAAAACCCATATATAGGGCAAGGAACATAAATATCATTTTCTTCATCTAAAATAACTTTGTGTTTAGAGACGCAAGTTTACGGAATTTTGGCTGCAATTCCTTGCTATAATTCCCTAAAACTCTGCTTACAAAGATGAAAAAACCTACTTTCTTTTGTAGACCGGAACCGTGGAACAGGCCTCTCCAAACATTAGGCTTTTTACATGGGGTTGGATTTTTTGCACCAAGGCCACAAAAGCTTGGTTAGGAACAGGCCGGTTACTGCAACCTTTTACAATTACTCGCTTGCCAGTAAACTCTTCTGTGTCCATTTGGTCTATGATTTCTTGATACAATGCAGCTTCTAAGTCTTGAGAAGATCCAAAAACTACCTTAGAAGCAAAAGGAGCAAGAACGCTGCTCAACAACATATAGGCCCAAAGAGGCACAATGGCATCTGCACTGCAGTGAATATACACATTTGCCCCTTGGTACGCAGACCAATCGGTCTGTGCTAACTCTGCTCTAAAGTCCTTTTCTCTGAGAATCAGCCCTTGAAACAAATAATCCACCATATCTATACCCAACCGGGGTCCTGTTGGATAAAAGTCTTCTAAATCCATATTGATAAGACCGCTATTAGCAACCTTGTTTACGATGGTGTCTTTGGGTTTTGTTGCCATTGGAGTATTGTTTTTGGTCTTATAACATTCCAAGTTCTAGCTTGGCTTCTTCGCTCATAAGATCTTTATTCCACGGTGGATCAAAGGTCAACTCAACCTCCACCTCATTTACCTCATCCAAAGAACGGGTCTTTTCTCTTACCTCAGCAGGCATAGATTCTGCTACAGGACAATTAGGAGAAGTAAGGGTCATCAATATCTTGACATCTGCATTCTCAGACACATGAACGTCATAAATCAATCCCAGTTCATAAATGTCTACAGGTATCTCTGGGTCGTAAATCGAGCGAAGAACATCTACAACATCTTCTCCCATCTTTTGCATTTGATCGTCATTCATTACGATTGATTTAATTTTGTTTGCAACGCCAAAGCGTAAAATTTCATTTGTTTTATCATGGCTAAAAGTCCGTTGGCCCGTGTAGGACTCAGGTGTTCTTTTAGTCCTATTTGATCGATAAAGTCCATGTTTGATTCCAGGATAGCTGATGGGGTTTGCCCCGAAAGTACTCTTATCATTAAAGCGATAATTCCCTTGGTCAAAATTGCATCAGAGTCTGCTGTAAAACGAATTCTATCCCCTTCTAATTCTCCATGAACCCATACTTGACTCTGGCATCCAACAATAATATTTTCGTCGATTTTTAGCGAAGGATCAATCAGGGGAAGGGATTTTCCTAAGTCAATAAGATACTCATACTTCTCCATCCAATCGGAGAACATATCAAACTCCTCTATTAATTCGCTTTGTATTTCTGGAATGCTCTGCATGGTCTTATTTGGTTTTTTGCCTTGGTCGGTGAAAGGTTTTTGGTAACCTAAACCAACATGGACACGGCCTTTTCTAAGGCAACATAAAATTGATCAATCTCTTCAAAAGTGTTGTAAAAGGCAAACGAAGCCCTTATGGTTCCAGGGACTCCATAATACTCCATGATAGGTTGTGTGCAGTGATGTCCTGTTCTAACAGCTACACCCATCTTGTCTAATAGAACGCCTACATCATAAGGATGGGTCCCTTCTATAACAAAGGAAAAAACACTGGCTTTTTCCTGAGCAGTTCCTATCATTCGCAAGCCCTTAATGGATTTACCCCTTTGGGTAGCGTAGTCCAAAAGTGCCGCTTCATGTTTTGCAATGGCATCCATACCAATGGAATTCACAAAGTCAATGGCGGTTCCCAGTGTGATGGCCCCTTCTATGTTGGGAGTTCCCGCCTCAAACTTAAAGGGAGGTTCTGCATAGGTCGTTTTCTCGAAAGAAACTGTTTTAATCATTTCTCCTCCACCTTGGTAGGGGGGAAGTTTTTGCAACCACTCTGACTTACCATAGAGAATTCCAACCCCCGTGGGTCCAAAAATTTTATGACCTGAGAAAACGTAAAAGTCAACATCTAGCTCTTGCACATCCACCTTCATATGAGGAATGGATTGTGCCCCATCCACTACAAAACAAGCCCCTACAGAACGAGCTAACACTCCTAGTTCTGCAATGGGATTAATGGTTCCCAAGGCATTAGACACGTGGTTTACGGCCACTACCGCCGTCTTTTTCGTAATAAGTTCTTTGGCCTTAACCATTATCAACTCACCGTCCTGATTCATAGGAATTACCACGAGTTGTGCTCCTATCTTTTCGCACATCATTTGCCATGGCACTATATTACTATGATGCTCCATCGCAGAGATTACTATTTCCTGGCCAGGCTCTACGAGCTCTCTAAGTCCGTAGGCTATGGTATTAATCCCATCCGTAGTCCCTTTTGTAAAGATAACTTCGGATGATTTTTCTGCATTGATATGATTTTGAACCGTGACACGAGAAGACTCCATGGCTTCCGTAGCCTCCTGGCTAAGATGGTGAACACCTCTGTGAACATTGCTATTTATGGTGCTATAATAAGTGGTAATGGCATCCATAACTACTTGAGGCTTTTGAGTAGATGCCGCATTGTCAAAGTAAATCAAAGGTCTTCCGTTGACTTTTCTCTTCAAAATAGGGAACTGCTCTCTGGCAGCCGATAGGTCTATGGTTGGATTCATAACTCGTTTATTCGTTGGCAAAGGTCGTAAATAGAATTGGAAAGTAGAACCAATCTAAATAGGAATTGTCTATGGGCTGTGGGACCATAGTTTGCTTTTGTATAGAAAACCCATAAAGGGCGTAAGAGTTCATAGGGAGCATTCAAAACAAACCCCTAAAAAGTTCACTTTTTAGGGGTTTTATACTTCTTTATCCTTTGGATAATCTATAATTCAAAATCTAGATTCACTCCTAGTTTTTTGGCAATAAGTAAATTTAGCTTTTTCTTAAGCGAGTCAATTTTTACCCTTTCCAATGCGTCATTGGTAAAGGCGTACATCAACATGGCACGAGCCTCCTTGCTGCCAATTCCCCTAGACTGTAAGTAGAACATGGCGTCTTCATCTAGCTGACCTACAGTACAGCCATGGGAACACTTTACATCATCTGCAAAAATTTCTAATTGAGGCTTGGTGTCTATTTGGGCAGTGTCACTTAGAAGGACATTGTTGTTGGCTTGAAAAGCATCCGTCTTTTGAGCTGGTTGGTGAACAATCACCTTTCCGTTAAAGATGCCGTGTGCTTTGTCATCAAAAATCCCTTTGTACAACTCATTGGAGTTGCAACGGGGTGCTTGATGGTCAGCTAAGGTATGATGATCAACCGTTTGTTTGCCGTCAATAAGAGTGATCCCGTCCATATTGGCAATACAGTTAGGCTCCGTCAGATAAAAGTGCAGGTTGTTTCTGATGAGTTTAGAGCCAAAAGAAAAGGTCCCTACGGTTACCTCACTATCTCTTTTTTGCTGGATAAAAGTATTGTCTATTAGCGTAGAAGACGAATGATCGTTTTGCACTTTATAGAGGTCTACCTTAGAATTTGCATGTGCAAAGATTTCAGTTACAGAATTGGTCAAAACCGCATCATCAGAAATATTCTGGTGGCGTTCCACAATCTCTACCTGAGCACCTTCTTCTACTACAATTAAGTTTCTGGGTTGCACCATGATTTCCTTGTCCCCGGAGGTATTTAAGAAAATCACTTGAATGGGCTTGTCAACCACCCTTCCCTTGGGAATGCGAATAAAGGCACCTTCTTTTGCGAAGGCAGTATTTACGTCCACCATAGGTTGATCCTCTGGAGTGGTTTTATTGAAGTACTCATCCAGTACATCTCTATACTTTTTTAAGGCCGCGCCAAAAGTACATATGTCCCAATTCTGATGAGTAGTTTCTGATAGCCACGAGCTAAAAACTCCGTTGATAAAGACCAACTTATAGGTATCTATATCATTGAGAAAGTACCTCTTAACATCCCTGAACTCTATGGCGTCCTCTGTAGCAGGAAAAACCTTAAAGTCATTTTTAAGAATGGGCTTGAGGTTAGTGTATTTCCATTCCTCGTCCTTCTTGGTAGGAAAACCCACGCCTTCAAATCTCTTGAGGGCGGATTGTCTCCTTTCGTGAAGGTTTGTATCCATCTCGCTTGTGTGTTCATTTTCGAAAATGATAAAAGACGAGACCAGTTTTTCTTTTAATGATTCCAACGCTTGGTTCTTTAAACAGTCTGTAGGTCATTCTTTATCCAATCGTACCCTTTTTCTTCGAGTTCAAGGGCCAGGCTCTTATCTCCTGATTTTACGATTTTTCCCTTGTACAAAACATGCACAAAATCGGGAACAATATGGTCTAGCAATCTTTGGTAGTGAGTAATCACAACCACAGCGTTGTCTTTGCTCTTAAGCTTATTAACTCCGTTGGCAACAATGCGAAGCGCATCAATATCCAATCCAGAATCCGTTTCGTCCAAGATGGCAAGTTTGGGCTCAAGCATGGCCATTTGAAAAATCTCGTTCCTCTTTTTCTCTCCTCCCGAAAAACCTTGATTTAAGGAACGAGACAAGAAGCCTTTGTCCATTTCTAGAAGTGCCATCTTTTCTCTCATCATCTTGAGCATATCCTTGGCTTCCATGGGGTCTTGGCCTTTGGATTTTCTGATCTCGTTGATGGAGGTTTTAATGAAGTTAGAAACCGAAACCCCAGGAATTTCTATGGGGTATTGGAAACTGAGGAAAATCCCTAGCTGGGCTCTTTCCGAAGGATCTAAGTCCATTAAGTCTTTTCCTAAAAATTCCATGGAACCTTGAGATACTTCGTAGTCCTCCCTTCCCGCAATAACAGAAGATAGTGTGCTTTTTCCTGAGCCATTGGGGCCCATTATGGCATGTACCTCTCCCGGCTTAACTTCTAGGTCAATTCCCTTGAGGATTTCATTGCCTTCTATTCCTGCGTGTATGTTGTTTACTTTGAGCATGATTAAATATCTATGTAAAGTGTTTTAAGTCTTTTATTATTCTTAACCAACGCTTCCCTCTAGGGAGATCGCCAGTAATTTTTGCGCCTCTACAGCAAATTCCATGGGCAATTTGTTGAGCACGTCTTTGCAATATCCATTTACAATAAGAGCTATGGCTTCTTCTACCCCTATCCCTCTTTGGTTACAGTAAAAAATCTGATCTTCACCAATCTTAGAGGTGGTTGCCTCGTGTTCTACTTTTGCACTTTGATTCCCGATTTCTATATAGGGAAAGGTATGCGCTCCACATTGATCTCCCATTAATAGGGAATCACATTGTGAGAAGTTCCGAGCATTCCTTGCTCTGGACCCTATCTTGACCAAACCTCTGTAGGAGTTGTGGCTCTTTCCGGCGCTAATTCCTTTGGAGATAATAGTAGATTTACTATTTCTTCCCAAGTGAATCATCTTAGTTCCCGTATCTGCTTGCTGGTAGTTATTGGTTACCGCTACAGAGTAAAACTCACCTATTGAGTTGTCTCCTTTAAGAATACATGAGGGATACTTCCACGTCACTGCAGACCCCGTTTCTACCTGAGTCCAGGAGATCTTGGCGTCGTTCTCTACAATTCCTCTTTTGGTAACAAAATTGAATACTCCCCCTTTGCCTTCTGCATCTCCAGGGAACCAGTTTTGTACGGTACTGTATTTTATTTCTGAACGGTCCAAAGCAATCAATTCTACAACGGCTGCATGCAATTGATTTTCGTCGCGTTGAGGAGCTGTACACCCTTCGAGGTAACTTACATATGAGTCCTCATCGGCTATGACTAAGGTGCGTTCAAATTGTCCGGTACCCGCTTCGTTAATCCTAAAATAAGTGGAAAGCTCTACCGGACATTTAACTCCTTTGGGGATATAAGCAAAGGAACCGTCAGTAAACACTGCAGAATTGAGAGCTGCATAAAAGTTATCTGACTTTGGCACTACAGTACCTATGTATTTTTTTACCAATTCTGGATATTCCTGTATGGCATCACTCATGGAGCAAAAAATAATTCCCAGCTCCTTGAGTTTATCCTTAAAAGTAGTGGCAACCGAAACCGAATCTACCACAACATCCATGGCCACTCCAGAAAGTCGCTTTTGCTCCTCAATATTAATCCCCAATTTTTCGAAGGTCTTGAGAAGCTCGGGGTCCACTTGATCCAAGGACTCAAGTTCTTTTTTCTTTTTAGGAGCAGAATAATAAGAAATGGCTTGGAAGTCCGGCTTGGTATAATTTACGTTGGCCCAATCAGGCTCGTCCATTTCCAGCCACTTATGGTAAGCATCAAGTCGCCACTCTGTCATCCATTGTGGTTCGTTTTTCTTAGAAGAGATCATTCGGATGATATCCTCATTAATCCCATTGGGTGCCTTGTCAGATTCTATATCGGTTACAAAACCGTATTTGTATTCTGACTGGGTTACCTCATCTAATATTTGGTCTTCTGACATGTTTCGCAATTATAATAAGTAGTTGCTTTAAACGGCAAAGCTTTCGCCGCAACCACAGGTTCTGGAAGCATTGGGATTGTTAAAGGAAAATCCCTTTCCGTTGAGGCCGCCTTCGTACTCTAATACGGTTCCCACTAAGTAAAGAAGGCTCTTTTTGTTCACCAATATTCGAACCCCATTGTCCTCAAACAACTTGTCCTCTTCATTGAACTCATCGGTAAAATCCATCTTGTAGCTAAGTCCGGAACAACCACCACTCGCTACGCCTACCCTTATATATTGGGTGTCCAAAGCCTTGCCATCCTCTTCAAGGATAGAAATGATTTTGGTCTTTGCATTTTCTGAAACAGTTACCATGTGCGTATCTTCTGTGTTCTAGATTTTATTTAGATTTAATCTAAACCATTGATTTGATCTTGCAAAAGTACAAAATCTGTTTTTGCTAACCAATGTAACATAGCAATGTGGGGTTTGGTTTTTACTTACCAAACATTAGGTCCTTGTTTCCCTCAGGAATCATAATTAAATAGGAGTCAATATTTCTTTTTCCCTTTCTAACTGCTGGTGCACCAAACCTTGCATCCAAGCGTCCAATAAATCCGAATCCTCCTTGATAAAATCCATGTAGGTTTTTTTAGTCATCCATTTTACCTGCGTAGATTTAACGGCTTCCAAAGAGAGTTCTGCAGGTTGGCCCGAAACAAAGGAATCCATGGCCACAATCAAATTATTCGTGTAGCCTAAGCGTATGCTAGGTTCTTGCTTTTCGTCCGAAAAAAATATGCGCACGCACCCGGACTCAATAAACTAGAGCTTGGTGTCAACCGCTTCAGGATGCGCTAGGTAGTCGCCTCATTAAAGGGATAGTTCTCCTTTCCCACTTGCAGTTTTGATCCAAGACCGTTAATAGTTTTCCTATGGAATCATCATTTCTTGTCATTAGAATTCTACCGTGGTGATTTTAGGGAGAGTGTTAAATTTATAAAAGCAAAGTATGGATTAAAGGGAGTTTTTCTTTTATAGTGTTCGTTCTTGGTTTTTGACGTAATTTTGCCAATCTGTAAGAAGAAATAGAATTCATGAAAAACATACGTAACTTCTGTATAATCGCTCATATTGACCACGGCAAAAGCACTTTGGCTGATAGGTTGTTGGACCAAACTCAATCCGTATCGGATAGGGAAAAAAAAGACCAATTACTTGACGATATGGAATTGGAAAGAGAGCGTGGCATTACCATAAAGAGTCATGCCATACAGATGAATTACGAACTTAATGGTGAGACTTTTGTCTTTAATCTTATTGACACTCCAGGACACGTAGATTTCTCCTATGAGGTGTCTAGATCTATAGCCGCCTGTGAAGGCGCTCTTCTTATTGTGGATGCAGCCCAAGGAATTCAGGCCCAAACCATTTCTAATTTGTACCTCGCCCTTGAGCATGACCTAGAAATCATCCCCATCCTTAATAAAATTGATTTGCCCTCCGCCAACCCAGAGGAGGTTGCCGACCAAATTATTGACCTAATAGGTTGTGAAGAATCCGATATCCTGCATGCAAGTGCCAAAACAGGATTGGGTGTACCGGAAATTTTAGAAGCCATTGTTGCGCGCATTCCCTCACCTGAAGGAGATGTAGATGCCCCCTTACAAGCATTGATTTTTGATTCAGAATTTAACTCCTACCGCGGCATTGAGGCCATCTTTAAGGTGGTTAACGGAACCATGAAAAGCGGTGCTAAGGTGAAGTTCATGAATACGGGTCGCGAGTATAACGCAGACGAAATTGGCGCCTTAAAACTCACAAAAGAACCCAGAAAAGAAATCAGTGCAGGTGATGTTGGTTATATCATCTCGGGGATAAAAGAAGCTAAGGAAGTTAAGGTGGGTGATACTATCACCAATGTAGAAAATGCTGCGGCTGCAGCCATTGAGGGATTTGAAGATGTTAAACCCATGGTTTTTGCTGGGATTTATCCTGTAGATACCGATGAGTTTGAAGAACTAAGAGCCTCTCTAGAAAAGCTACAACTCAATGATGCTTCCCTGACTTTTGAGGCAGAAACTTCTGCAGCTTTGGGTTTTGGTTTTAGATGTGGATTCTTGGGAATGCTCCATATGGACATTATACAAGAGCGTCTAGAAAGAGAATTTAACATGTCTGTAATCACTACCGTTCCCAACGTTAGTTATCACGCCTACATGAAAGCAAATCCCGAGGAACAAGTATTGGTTACCAACCCTTCCGACTATCCAGACATCACTAAACTTGACTATATAGAAGAGCCTTTTATTTCTGCACAAATCATTACCAAAAGTGAATTTGTTGGAAACATCATGACTCTTGCAATAGAAAAGCGAGGCGTTCTGAAAAATCAGACTTACTTGACCTCTGAGCGCGTTGAGTTGACCTTTGATATGCCTCTTGCGGAGATTGTATTTGACTTTTATGATAAGCTTAAGTCAATTTCTAAGGGATATGCAAGTTTTGATTACCATCCCATAGGCTACCAACAATCTGAGTTGGTAAAAGTAGATATCCTCTTAAATGGGGAACAAGTAGATGCCTTATCTGCATTGATTCACCGATCTAACGCGGAGAGAATAGGAAGAAAGCTTTGTTCTAAGCTCAAAGAGCTCATTCCAAGACAACAGTTTTTAATTGCTATTCAAGCGGCAATAGGCGCAAAGATTATTTCTAGAGAAACGCTTTCAGCTCTCCGGAAAGACGTAACTGCAAAATGTTATGGTGGAGATATTTCCAGAAAGAGAAAACTACTTGAAAAACAAAAAGCAGGTAAGAAAAAAATGCGTCAGCTAGGTAATGTAGAGGTTCCACAAGGGGCATTTCTTGCGGTACTCAAGCTAAATGACTAAGGCTCTTTTTTACTAAATCCCCTTGTTTTTCGGTTTACAAAACAGGTTTTTTTGAAGTATCTTGCAAGCTCCAAACAAATGGATAGCACATGTCAGATGCATTAAAAAACCTCAGTGAAAAGAAGGAACAAGCCTTACTTGGAGGAGGTCAAAAGCGAATAGATTCTCAACACAAAAAGGGAAAATTAACCGCAAGAGAACGACTTCATTTTTTGTTGGACGAAGGGTCCTTTGAAGAATTGGGTCAACTCGTGACTCACCGGTCCACTCTCTTTGGGCTAGACAAACAAACCTTTTACGGAGACGGTGTAGTTACCGGATCAGGTACCATACACGGTAGATCCGTTTACGTTTTTTCGCAAGACTTTACGGTTTTAGGTGGCTCTTTGGCCGAAGCCCACGCAGAAAAAATCTGCCGCATCATGGACTTGGCCATGCAAAATGGTATTCCGGTGCTGGGGTTAAACGATTCTGGCGGTGCCCGCATACAAGAAGGAGTAGTGTCTTTGGGTGGCTACGCTGATATTTTTTATAGAAACACATTGGCCAGTGGAGTGATTCCACAATTGTCTGCCATTATGGGGCCTTGTGCAGGAGGAGCCGTTTATTCCCCAGCTCTTACAGACTTTATCACAATGGTAGAAGACTCTTCTTATATGTTTGTTACGGGACCCAATGTGGTTAAGACGGTAACTCATGAAGAAGTGACCTCAGAAGAACTCGGAGGAGCAAGTGCACACTCTACCAAGTCAGGGGTTACCCATTTTACGTACGAAAATGAGATTGCTGCTATAGAAGGACTTAAAAAGTTAATGAGCTACATTCCGCAGAATTGTGAGGAAAATGCCCCTTCACTTCCCTATACTCCAGGTGATGAAAATCGTCCTGGCCTAAACAACATCATTCCAGAAAACCCGAACCAACCCTATGATATAAGAGAAGTAATCTCTGAAGTAATTGACTCTGATTCCTTCTTAGAAGTCCACAAAGACTTTGCAGAAAACATTGTGGTTGGATTTGCAAGATTGGGCGGAAAATCCATTGGCGTCATTGCCAATCAACCGGCTTTCCTTGCCGGAGTATTAGACATTAAATCATCTCAAAAAGGCGCGCGTTTTGTTCGTTTCTGTGACGCCTTTAATATCCCGCTTTTGGTATTTGAAGACGTTCCCGGATTTTTGCCTGGTACCGATCAAGAATGGAATGCCATTATTACCAATGGGGCTAAATTGCTCTATGCCTTTTCTGAGGCTACCGTCCCAAGAATCACCGTAATTACTCGCAAAGCCTACGGAGGTGCCTATGATGTTATGAATTCCAAACACATTGGTGCAGATATGAACTTTGCGTGGCCCACAGCAGAAATTGCCGTTATGGGAGCCAAGGGAGCTGCAGAAATTATATTTAGGAAAGAGATTGCCGAGGCCAAAGACCCTGTGGCTAAACTTGCAGAAAAAGAAGCTGAATACGCAGAGAAATTTGCAAACCCCTACCGAGCAGCTTCAAGAGGATATGTAGATGACGTTATTGTTCCTGACCAAACCCGAGGGAAACTGATAAAAGCCTTTAAAATGTTAGAAAACAAAGCGGTTAAACTACCTAAGAAAAAACACGGAAACATTCCATTGTAGTCCTACCCATAGGCCAGCAAAAGCTGGCCTATTTTTTTGTACCCATTCTCCTTTTTAACGCGAGACTTACCGTATACCATGGCCATTGAATGCGTTCTGGAGGAAACCCATTCTTGAATTTTACCTATCTTGAAGGTATGAAGCCTGGATTGTCCTACCCACCCCCGTGGAATTTATCTGGCGAGGGATGGATATTTTACTTTTTATTTCCTGCAAATGGTCGCTCCTGGAAACAGAGGATTGGGTCCATTATGTTGGTTAATTATCACTCGTCTCCGGTAGGTCCCTATAAAGAGTTATTGTTGATGCCAGGCAAAATAAAGGTAGGGCAAAAATGGGTAGATAGAATCACCGATATTTACGTAGACAGCGATTTAAGCAGTAATCACGGTCGTAAAAACTGGTATATACCTAAGCAGATAGGTGAATTTCAATGGAACACCTCAGACAAAAAGAGTTTTATAGCAGTAAAAACCGGCTCTCAACTTTTGTTTTCTGCAGAGCTGAGCCCTAGACCCTTACGTTTTCCTGTAAACACCAATTGGTTTCCCATTGTACTACACCAGCCGGGAGAAGAAAAAAATCTCTGGGTAAATCCCTATGGGGAGGGCAGGGGGCGACTGACAAAGGTGGTTGACCTTTACTCTGATCCCGAGCACTTTGTAGATTTAGAGGGCGCCAGAATGTTGGGAGCTCTTAAAGTAGATCCCTTTACTCTTTTATTCCCAGTACCTGATGACGCTCCATAAAAAAACAGCTCTGGTCACTGGTGCGGGCTCTGGCATTGGTTTGGAAATGGTTCATCAACTTCTTAGCAAAGATTGTCGGGTGATTGCTGCTGACCTCAATACAGAGACATTACTGGGATTATCATCAGAAAATTTGCGAATAATCAAATGTGATGTATCTAAAAGAGGTCATGTATTGGAATTATTAGAACGTGCTAAGGAATGGGAAATGGAGCCTGAAATCTTTTTTGCCAATGCTGGTTTTTCGCTATATGGTTCGCAAGATTCTCATTCTATGGATACGATAGAAACGATGTGGCGTGTGAATTATCACGCTCCCATAGAAGCTATTCGGACACTAGAGAACCACTATCCAGGTTCTGAAAAAAAAATCGTGATTACCTGCTCGGCAATGGCCTTTTGGGGATTGGCTGGCTACGCTCAATACTCAGCAACCAAAGCCGCATTAAAGTCATTTGTAGGCGTATACAGACAAGAGGGAAACTCTCAGGTTCACATGGTATATCCCGTAGCTACCGCAACTTCCTTTTTTGAATCCTCAGGTCCCAATACCCCCGAGGAATGGCCTATACAATCTGTGGTGGTCATGGTTAAAAATACCTTGTCCTCCTTAGAAAAAAATCAAAAAAACATCTTTCCTTATAGGGCTTTTTCTGCCCTTCTTTGGGTCAATCGATTTGTAGGATTCATAAAACCCATTGCCAGAAGGCTTTCTCAAAGACGATACGCCCTGCACAAAAACAAAAGATAACTCATTGTTTTTTTATTACTTATTTGCTATCCGTAAAAATGGAGGAACTTCTGAAGGGGTGTTTGCAACGTGAGAGCATCCAAGTACTCTTTTAGAATTCTACTTTGGAAGTCCAACCAACTCAATAAAAAATGGGACTTCTCTTTTTACCCTTTTTTCTCTTTTTGGCTCATAAGCGGCAATTACTAACAAAGCAATGGGAATGGATTACCACCCTTCTGGGAGTCTCGGTTCTCTTTGGGAGTTACCTCCTAAAAATATGGACCGCCTCGCCCTTAGAAAGCATTTACTTTTTGGCATGGCCCCTTATTTGGATCCCCTCTTTAGTGGGTTTTATGAGAAAGTTGAAAAGAAGCTCCTTTGATCAGCTAGTTATTTGGTGGTCAGGGATTACTTCTGTACTGCCCTTGGCTCAACGGTTAGATCTTCTGTATGTAGAACTACCGAGTACCTTGAGTCTAATTCTACTCATATCCGTTGCCTTTTCTTATGGCAGGATGGAGGTGAATTCTGCACGTGAACCGATTAGTTAGTCGAGAATTTTTGTTCTTGGAAGTAAGGCTCTAAGAACAATAAAACAAATCAGCATGGTGATAAGGCTGATGACTCCATTTTGGGTTTGCCCAAATAAAAAATACCCCAGTCCAAAAAGAGCACTGTAAACAAAAGCGACCCCTGAAAGCCAACACAGAAGAAGGTGTAGCAATCTTCTTGGTGGTTTTTCTGGGGTTTTTAAATCCAAGAAAGCAAGGGGCTTCCACCATCCGTCGGGTCTAACTTTTAGGTAAAACGCCTGGAGGGTTTGTGAGTCGGTAGGCTCGGTCAACCACATGGTAACAAACCAAGACAAAGTAGTAAATCCGACCGTAAAAAAGAAGCTATTTGGGAACACCCAATCCAGTACATAATGACTCACGGCATAGGCTACAAAAGGAGCAATGGTAGCGGCAAGTTCTGTCCATGCATTGATGCGCCAATAGTACCATCGTAAAATCAATACCAGTCCAAGACCTGCACCACATTCCATTAGGAACTTCCACATTCCAGAAATACTCTCTATTTGAGTACTCACTAACAGGCCTACTATCATCACCAAGAAAGTGGTGATTCTAGATACTTGAACCAATTTTTTGTCCGAACTGTTAGGCGCTACAAAACGCTTGTAAAAATCATTTACTAAATAGCTGGCGCCCCAATTGAGTTGTGTAGATATTGTACTCATATAGGCTGCAAAAAAAGCGATGAGTAAGAGTCCTTTCCAGCCGTCGGGCAAAAAGTTTTTCATTGCAAATACATAGCCGTATCTAGGGTCCTGGGCAAAGATCAGTGCCTCGGCATGTTCAGCATCTAAGGACAATGATTGGTATTCTTCTGCTTTTTCAGAAAACTCTTCTAGAGATAATCCAATGGTAGAAGCGTCATAATTCTGTTGATCCAAATCAGACCATGATACCCCAGAAGATTCTACCCAAACTTCTAAGGCTCTCACTTGAGGATCGGCAATTTGAGGCGAGTATAAGACTACGGCAGCCAAGGCCACCAAAATCCAAGGCCAAGGTCTAATGGCATAGTGGGCAACTTGAAAAAACAAGGTGGAGTACACTGCGTGTTTTTCATTTTTTGCAGACATCATTCTTTGAGCAATATAACCTCCACCTCCTGGCTCTGCACCTGGATACCAAGAGGCCCACCACACAACTCCAAAAAATGCCAAGAAGCTAGATAGGCCAATGGTCAGGTAATCCCCTGTAGGCGCCTCGGAAGATATCTGAGGTAAAAACTCTAAAGAGCCTTTGGGCAAAGCCTGAACCATTTGATCGAGGCCTCCCACTTCTTCGCTGTTAACCACAAAAAAAGCAAGGGCAACACTTCCCGTCATGGCAATAAAAAACTGGACTACATCTGTGGCAACAACTCCCATCAATCCAGAAATAGCTGAATAAAAAGCCACCAATAGCATGGCTCCCGTAGTTGCCCAAAAAGCCGTGGTGTAAGGGATGTCAAAAAAGCCTTCCAAAAGGGTTATCATTGCTAGGTTAACCCAGCCAATGATGAGAACATTCATAAACAACCCCAAGTAAATACTCTTAAACCCGCGCAAAAAGGCTGCCGCTGGCCCCGAATATCTCATTTCAATAAATTCTACTTCCGTCAATACCCCTGACCGCCTCCACAAATGGCTGAAGAAAAATACGGTAAGCATTCCTCCTGCCAATAAGTTCCACCAGAGCCAGTTTCCAGAAATACCGTGATTAGCTACTAATTCGGTTACCGCCAGAGGGGTGTCTGCAGCAAAGGTGGTTGCAACCATAGAAATACCTGCTACATACCAAGGAAGGTTCCTCCCTCCCAAGAAAAAATCAGTAAGACTGTTTCCTGCATTTCTGGAAACACTCAATCCCACCGCAAGCATAGCGACCAGGGCTATGCCCATAACCCACCAATCAAGACTAGATAGCATAAAAAAAGTTTTTCAAAAGATACCTCAAAGAAAAACCCAACTACAATTGACCCTTTGAAAGTTACCAACAGATTGACTACCTTTCTCAGGCAAATTAAAAGTCAAAAAAATGAAACTAGTTTGGAAAATAGCCCTAAGTATTGCCGTAGGTGTTTTTGCTTGGGCCTTTAAAAATGAAGGAATCTCTGTAGGAGATCAAGCTCCTCTTCAGGATGTAAAAATGGAAGATATCAGCGGAAGCTATATGAGTCTTAATGATCTTAAGAAGGCCAATGGATTGGTCGTTATCTTTTCTTGTAATACCTGTCCCTTTGTGTTGGGCACAGAAGAAACCTATCCCTTTTTAGGAACGCTTTCTGACCGAAATGAAATTGGAATGGTCCTGGTCAATTCTAATGAAGCCAAAAGACCTGGAGACGATGAAATGTCTGCCATGCAAGCTCATGCGGGAGAGAAGAATTACAATACACCCTATGTTATTGATGCGGACCACCAATTGGCAGATGCCTTTGGCGCCAATACCACTCCTCATGTCTATCTTTTTGATTCAGAAATGACCTTGGTGTACACCGGGGCTATTGATGACAGATATGAACAAAAATCAAAAGAGCCTACTGTTTTTTGGCTCAAGGATGCCATGATGGATCTTGCAGCAGGCCGCGCAGATGAGATCAAACCTAGAGAAACTAAAAACATAGGTTGCTCTATCAAAAGAGTAAAAAAATAAAGGTCTAACCAACTACTAAAAGAAAGCGCTCCATGGAGCGCTTTTTTCTTTTGGTACCCATCATAAATAGTACCTTTGCCAAAAGGTATCCCCAAAAATTATTGACTATGAATATTTTGGTTTTGGGCTCTGGAGGAAGAGAGCACGCACTGTCCTGGAAAATGTCTCAAAGTGAACACACTCAAAAGTTATTTACCGCTCCAGGTAATCCAGGTACTGCCTCCTTGGGCACCAATGTAGACCTCTCAGTAAATGACTTCAAATCCATTGGACTCTTTTGCATAGAGAATTCAATTGATCTAGTTGTAGTTGGCCCTGAAGACCCCTTGGTCAATGGTCTCAATGACTACTTATCTGAAATCCCAGAACTAAAAAACACCTACGTAATTGGCCCAAAAAAGGAAGCTGCCCAACTAGAGGGGAGTAAGGATTACGCCAAGGAGTTTATGATTAGACACCAAATACCAACGGCGAAATATCAAACATTTACCGCAGAAACCCTAACCCATGGACAAGCCTTTCTAGAAACCTTAGAGGCTCCTTATGTGCTCAAAGCGGATGGTCTTGCTGCTGGAAAAGGTGTTCTCATTTTAAATGACCTTGAAGAAGCCAAGATCGAACTAAAGAACATGTTGGTTGATGCCAAATTTGGTTCGGCATCACATAGGGTGGTTATAGAAGAATTTCTAGAGGGTATTGAATTTTCTGTATTTGCCTTAACCGATGGGAAAGACTACGTTCTTTTGCCAGAAGCCAAAGATTACAAGAGAATAGGAGAAGGCGATCAAGGTCTTAATACTGGGGGTATGGGCGCGGTTTCTCCCGTTCCTTTTATGAATGAGGACCTTTGGAACAAAGTAGAAACCGAGGTCGTAAAGCGCACCATTGACGGTCTCTCTAAAGATGGGATTCCGTATGTAGGATTTGTCTTCTTTGGATTGATCAATGTAAAAGGTCAACCCAAAGTTATAGAGTATAACGTGAGGATGGGTGACCCCGAAACCGAAGTGGTAATTCCCAGATTGGCAACTGATTTAACCTCCGTGTTTAAGGCCATGAAAGAAGGCAAGTTATCTGAGGTAACCATGGAGTTTAGCGATCAAACCGCTACCACAGTGATGGTGGTTTCTGGCGGCTATCCAGAGAGTTACCCAAGGGGAAAGAGAATTACGGGCTTAGAAAATGTTACCGAAAGCGAGGTGTTTCACGCAGGAACCAAGTTAGAAGCAGACCAATTGGTTACCAGTGGAGGTCGTGTCATGGCCTTTACTTCTTTTGGTGACACCAAAGAAAAAGCCCTCGAAAAATCTTATTCATCGATAAACAAGATTTGTTTCGAAGGCATTAATTATAGAAAAGACATTGGATTTGACCTTTAAGAAAGGGTCAAATCACTTTCTATTGGCTTATTTTTCTCCTGCAGCCCTGTGCTTAAACATTTGGCTCATCCAGTAACCAAAGTACCCTACACCCACAGCCATGAAGAAATAATTTGCTCCGTTGCCCAAAACAGGCAGTAACTCAAAAGTCCACTCGAACAAATCGCCTACGCTATTAAAGAAATCTCTTATTGGCATAATTAAATTATTTAGGTTTACAAAAATAAGACAAAAGCCCTAATGCTTGCCAATATTTTCAACAATAATAAGCCCCTAACATGGGCACTTTTATTTCTGCTGTCTCTAGGAGGAGGGTTTTGGGTGTTAAATCAACACCCCTTGGAGGGTTCTTGCTTTTATTTTGCGGGCTATTCTACCTTAATATCCCCCACCCTACACTGGATCATTTGGCCCTTATCATTATCTGTAATGGTAATCATCTTTAACTTTCTGATTACCGAAAGGCTTGAATTGCTCAAGCGATCCTCCTATTTGGGATACGTCTATGTGATGCTGGTTGGATTTTGGTACACGGGTGCATTCTCATTAAGCACTTTTGCCGCGGCCTTTACCTTTTTGGTAACCGCCTATCAATTGGTGTATTCAGGTCCTTTTCAGAAAATTAGCGGTCAGCTCTTTAACATTGGTTTCTTTTTGGGGTTATCAGCCACATTTGAGCCTGCCCTAAGCTGGTTGATCATTCCCTACGTTGCGGTTCTCTTCATCTTTGGAAGAGCACAATTTAGATATATTACCCTTTTAATTTTAGGCTTATTGACGCCTTGGATTGCCATGGCAGAAATTTCCTATTTACTGGGATACTGGGAATTGTATACGGACTTTTACCATTCTCTTTTTGACCTACCCTCGAGTGGATTGGAATGGTCAAAGGAGATTTCTTGGGCTTCTACCACCATTATGGGCATTTCGGTTTTATTGGCTGCAAAGGAATATACAGTAGCCTTGGCAAAGGCAAAGATCTACAAAAAGCAAGGGTTTAATACCTTTTGGATTTTCTTGATTGCCTTTATTCTACTGTCCATTCTCATTCCAGAAAAAGCCCTTACCTTTCTCTTTATGGCCCAAATTCCATTGAGCGTGTTATTTACCAATTACTTACAGTACCTAAGAAAGAGGTGGGTGCTTGAGGTGCTTCTTTGGATTCTGATTTTGCTAAACCTCCTTTCACCCCTACTGCATTCTTTATGAAAACCTACCTAGTAATTCGGTTCAGTTCTATTGGAGATATTGTACTTACCACCCCCATCATAAGGCGGTTAAAGGAGCAAACAAAAGCTCAAGTTCACGTACTGACCAAGCGGTCATTCGCCAAGATGCTGGAGTCTAACCCCTATGTAGACAAAGTCATTTCTATAGACTCTAAGGTTCAGGAGGCTTACGCCGAATTGAACAAAACCAACTACGACGAGGTAATAGACCTTCACAATAATTTACGAAGTGCAGCAGTAAAAAAATATGTAAAAGCACCCTCCTATTCCTTTCCCAAATTAAATATTGAAAAATTCATACTCGTCCACTTTAAAATCAACAATCTACCGGACATACATATTGTGGATAGGTATATGGAAACTGTAAAACACCTAGGTGTGGAGGATGATCAAAAAGGGCTTGACTATTTTATCCCTTCTAATATTCATGTAGATATATTACAGGATTTCTCAATGGAATACACCAAGGGATATGTGGCCTTTGTTATAGGAGGCCAACATGATGGAAAAATGTGTAGCCGAGAAAAAATTGCAGAAATTTGCTCAGAAATCAAGGAGCCTGTTCTCCTTTTAGGTGGTCCTGAGGATTCAGAAAAAGGACGGTGGATTGCAGAACACTCAAAAGGTTTTGTGACCAATGCGGCAGGTGATTACAGTTTGGACGAAAGTGCTTTTTTACTGCAAAAGTCTAAGGCGGTTATTACCCATGACACAGGACTGATGCACATAGCCTCCGCATTTAAAAAGAAAATAATTTCTCTTTGGGGAGGAACCGTTCCCGAATTGGGTATGTATCCTTACCGACCCGGAGAAGGATCCGTTATTTTGGAAGTTAAACATCCTATGCGTCCCTCCTCAAAATTGGGAACCCGAAAGGGAATTTACCGACTTTGGAATTTTATGGATAGAATCCCTACTCAGAAGATTATTGATTCTCTTCAGGAAAAAACAACTGTCTGAGTTCAGAGGCCTCTTCGGGTTTCATCTTTCCCGCAAGAATTAGAGCTAATTGTCTTCTTCTCAGAGCGCCTTCAAATCTATTTTTTTCTATCTCAGACTCCGGAGTAATGGGGGGAACCTGAATGGGATTTCCAATCTGATCAACAGCAACAAAAGTATATATGGCCTCATTGGCTTTCGGTCGATTTCCCTGACCCGTTTGATCTTCTATATACACATCTACAAAAACCTCCATAGAAGAGCTAAAAGCCCTTGATACCTTTGCTTCTAGGGTCACAATACTTGCCTGAGGAATGGCTTTTTGAAAACTTACGTTGTTGACACTTGCCGTTACCACTTGTCTTCTGCTGTGTCTATGTGCTGCGATGGCAGCACACCTATCCATCCATGATAGGAGCTGTCCTCCAAAAAGGTTGTCCAAATTATTGGTATCGTTCGGGAGAACGATTTCTGTCATAACAGTAAGAGAGTCTGAGGGAGTTTTGCCTTTCATGAGCACAGAATTTAGTGCAAAAATAGGCTATTTATGATAAATCCACGCGGCAGAAGTCACCTTTAATTTGTAGGCTCTTAAGGCCATAGTAGCCTCTTCATGGGTGTCAAAACCCTCTACAGAAACTTTGTGAAGATTGCTGTTTTCGTTGAGGATGGTAGCGTGAAAGCCAATGCCACGCAAGCTTTCTACAAAATTAATAGCGTTTTGAGGATCGCCAAAACTTCCTACTACTACTTGATACGGTGCTGATACATTTACAGGAATGTTGTCAAATTCATCATCCAAAAGAGGGGCTTCCGGAGCAGTAACATCCTCTTCTGTAGGTGTAATCTCAGAAGACATTTCCTCTGTATTGTCCACAGAAACGGTACCTTCTAGGGCATCACTCCACTCAACGGTATCCTCCATGGCTGGAGTTTCTGCCTCTTGAATGCTTCGTGAGTACCTGAGAGCATCAAAAGAAAATAGGTTTGCTGTATCTAAGTTCCAATCGGGTTTTTCTGAGCCCAAATAAATAAGAGCCACCACAGGAATGGCTACAGCAGCAACACGCACCCAATCTCCGGACGTCTTTTTTGAGGTCTTTTCTATGTGCTGGGCTACCGCTTGGTTCACAGAGTGAGCCACCACGAGGTCCCTGGCAGACGCGGGCGTTCTAAAAATAGGCAAGCCAAAGGAATGTCTAGAAAAATTGATTTCTATACTGGCAGAAAAATGCATAGAAGCATCATCTCCTTTGTAAAAGCGTCCCAAGTGTGGCAAAAACAGTTTGTCTCCGGAGGCAATCTTACGTTTCCACTCTCTTACAGATTCGCGAATAATAGAAATTGATTCTGACCTAAGGACGCCATAGCGTTGACAACATGCCATGATTAGCGTCTCATCACCTTCTTTAATTTCGGTTCTAAAGGTGATTCTCTTAGAGGGGGGTCTGTACAATTGAGTCGCACGGTTTATTTCCGAAGAAAATTCATGCGATACAAAGGCCCCAAATTCGGGTACAATGACGCACTCTTTCTCGTACAGTAAATCAGCGATTATTTTTTCTAGACCTATCACATATCAAAGGTAAAAAATCAGAAATCGCGTACAAGGGTGTGTTCATCTATTAACAAGGATTTCTTAACATTTTATCAACACCTTGATGTCCTGCATGTTACATGGATGAAGTTTCAACTCAAAAAGAATACAAATTACTGAAAAACAGAGTGTTATACGGATTTCTGGATAGTGGATATTGGGAATATCTGTCCGTCTGCAATGGCAAAAACAGAATCTTTTGTACGCGTTTTTTGCGGAACATGACCCGTAAAGAAACCAAAGGACGGCATCATCAAAAGCTGGGTGGTAAGATGAAAACACGGAAGAGTAACCCTTTGCTTTCCCTTGCCTCTTAGCACATAACCTGGATGCAAATGACCTACTACACAAAAAGGTAACTCAGGCTGCGGTTCATGGCAAAAATCTAATGCACCATATTGAGCGATGTTACAGGTATCCCACCCAAGGTCCTTGTACTTTTGTTGTGGCAAAATATCGTGATTACCCATAGTAAGCCTCCATTGAACCTCGGTATTGTATGCGCAAAATTCTTTAAGCCATTCCCATTCTTTATTCTCTGAACTATGAAAAACATCTCCCAGAAAAAGAACCTCTTTGGGCTTCCACTCATCTACTAAAGCCTGAATCTTTTTTAAATCTTCTCTTCCCACCTCAAGGGGGATGGACATCCCTGCACTCCTAAAATGGGATGCTTTACCCAGGTGAAGATCCGCTATGACCAAAACGGAGTAGCCAGGCAGAAACAGAGCCTTCTCTGGCAAAAGAACAGCTTCTACACCTTGCAGCTCTATGGTTATGGCTCCTGATTTCACACAACAAAGATGAGGTAGCTTTTATTAATATTCAATAGCAATCTCAAATTCATAAACTTTAGTATACGAATGCTTCTTATCTTCGCTCCTTTGACTGCTTAAATAATACGCGCTATCTAAATGAATTGGATTTTAAAAGGGTTTGGTATACTCTACCACATTTGGTTTTTTGTGGTCGTTTTTATCAGCATTGTTTTGATACTTCCCTTTATCTACATTACTTCTCTGCGAGAGACCCAATATCATTACTTCTTTAAGTGGATGCGTAGGTGGGGCTTTTTTATTTTAGGGGGTATGGGATTGTTTCCTTCCGTAGAATGGAAGTTCCGACCCAAAAAAGACGAGCAGTATATCATCATAGCTAATCACAGTTCAGAAATAGACATCATGATGACCTTGGCCTTGGTTCCAGGTTGTTTTGTGTTTATTGGAAAAAAGGAGTTGGCCAAAATCCCGTTATTTGGTTACTTCTATAAAAAGACCAATATTTTAGTGGACAGAAAAAGTCTTACTTCTAAAAAAAATGTGCTCAAAAGAGCCGCAGAAAAGATAGCCGAAGGCACGGGAGTTTGCATTTACCCAGAAGGAGGAATACCCAATGATCCCGAACGCCTGTCGGCCTTTAAGATGGGCGCCTTTAAGTTGGCAGTAGAACAAGGAATCCCTATTCTTCCCATAGTTTTCCCCAACAACAGAAAGCATTTTCCAGATTTCACTCAAGGGGGCTACCCAGGGATTTTGAAGGCTAGGGTCTTACCTCCCATCCCAACAAAAGACATATCTTTGCAGAACTTAAATGAATTAAAACAAAAGTGTTTTGATCTCTTAGATACAAACTTGGAGCAAATGCAATCATGAAGATTACCAAAGAAGAAATTGACAAACTAGCACATCTTTCTAGACTGGAACTCAGTGAGGGAGAAAGTCAAAAGATGGTAGAAGATATGACCAAGGTCTTGGGATTTGTAGAAAAAATCAATGAATTGGATCTTGTAGACATTGAACCCTTAACACATGTTACCCAAGAAGTGAACATCTTAAGGAAAGACGAACTCGTTCAAGAAATCACCCACGAGGAGGCCCTTAAGAATGCTCCTGATGCCAATTCAGATTACTTTAAGGTTCCCAAAGTAATGAGGTAACGATTTTTTTAAAATCACCTCTTCCTCTCAATGGGCAGTCCAAACTTTAGGGCTGCAGTTCCCATAACATCTCCAGGCAGTCTTTCTTGACCTACAGAAGAATTTATTCCATCCAAAAACTGATCTTGGGTGTAATAGTAAAGTCGGAATTCCAAACCAAGCTGACCTATTGCCTTTAAATTCTAATCGTCTAGAATATCCAGTTCTAAGACCTGACACTACCAACCCTTCAAAAGCCATTTGCAAAAAACCACCTACAAAGAATTGATTGTTTGCGTTTTTAATGGCAGAAAAATCTACAGAAAGTCCCAATTGAAAGAGCTGATCCTTTATTCCTTTGTCCATGGTAGGAGATAGGTCCGCATAGTCAAATAGACCTGATATAGACAATCTATGAGGGGTGTAAAATTGATACTCTGCCCCCATGTACCAACCCATTTCACTAAAGGTTTCACGAGAGTTTGCATCTGTTCTATAGGCATTAAACCCAGCGCTAAAGAATAAAACCCCAATTAAGTAAGCGTTGAGCGACGACATATTCAAATGTACTGTTTTGTTCCAAAAAAAAAGGGAGAACCTAAGTTCTCCCTTTTTGTATCGTGTAAGGATGGAATTTATACCAATCCTTGATCTATCATAGAATCTGCTACTTTAACGAAACCTGCAATATTGGCTCCCTTTACGTAGTCAACATGCCCATCCGACTCCTTACCATACGCCTCACAGGCTTGGTGAATATCTGCCATAATGGTTTTGAGTTTTCCGTCAACCTCTTCGCTGGTCCAGTTATATCTCAATGAATTCTGACTCATTTCTAATCCAGAAACAGCTACACCTCCAGCATTAGATGCCTTTCCGGGAGCAAACAAAACTTTTGCTTTGGCCAAGGCTTCAACGGCTTCAGGAGTAGAAGGCATATTTGCTCCTTCTACCACCATCTTAATTCCGTTTGCAATAAGATTTTTGGCATTGTCTCCATCCAACTCATTTTGAGTTGCACAGGGTAGAGCAATGTCTACAGGAATAGAAAGGATCCAAGGGCGACCTCCTTCATGGAATTCACATCCATATTTGTCTGCGTATTCTTTGATGCGGCCTCTTTTCACATTCTTAAGCTCTTTTAGGAACTCTAGCTTTTCTGAATCAATCCCGTTGGCATCATAAATAAAGCCTGAAGAATCAGATGCAGAAACCACCTTACCTCCAAGTTCATTTACTTTTTCTATGGCAAACTGTGCTACGTTTCCAGAACCAGAAACCAATACCGTTTTGCCTTTCATATCATCACCATTGGCAACAAGCATATTGTGAGTAAAGTAAACCACTCCATAACCTGTTGCTTCTGGACGAATCAAAGAACCACCCCAGTTGCGACCTTTTCCGGTAAGTACACCTGTAAACTCATTTCTCAAACGCTTGTATTGGCCAAACATATAGCCAATTTCACGACCTCCTACACCGATGTCTCCGGCAGGCACATCTGTATTGGGTCCAATATGTCTAGAAAGCTCTGTCATAAAGGATTGACAAAACTTCATTACTTCATTGTCAGACTTTCCCTTGGGGTCAAAATCAGATCCTCCTTTTCCACCTCCCATAGGAAGTGTAGTTAAGGCGTTTTTAAAAATTTGTTCAAATCCTAAAAACTTAAGAACGGAAAGATTAACGGTTGGGTGAAATCTCAAACCGCCCTTGTAGGGTCCAATGGCAGAGTTAAACTCTACCCGATAACCACGGTTAACTTGAACGTTTCCGCTGTCATCTAACCAAGGCACACGGAACATAATTACTCTTTCTGGCTCCACAATTCTCTCAAGAATATTGGCCTTTTTGTATTTGGGATTTTCCTCCATATAAGGAATTACCGACTCAATGACTTCTCTTGCAGCTTGAAGAAATTCAGGTTCGTGACCGTTTTTTACCGCCACTTTTTCCATAAAGGCATCTACCTGAGCATGAAAGTTTTGTCCCATTTTAATAGTTTTTGCCGAGGGGGGATCTCGAAATTTATACACTACAAATGTAACTCAAATATTAAATCCTAAAATCTGTTAGTCTATTTTTTTGAATCTCATAAAACATTGTAATTGCCTTGTTAGAACTTTGACAAAACCGCAAGACAATTCCTCACGCAGAACACAGGCCGCAAAAAAAATAGGGTCTCTTTACCTTTCTTAAAAAAGGCTTGCACTTAAACAATGGATTCCACAGGTAATCTTAATATCTTTGCCGCATGCTAGAAGACAAAAACCCCTCTAAGACTCCTCTATCTTCCCTCGGGGAGTTTGGATTGATTGAGCACCTTACTGACAAACTACCCATTGACCAAAAATCAACCGTGGTAGGCATTGGTGATGACGCAGCCGTTTTGGCTTTTGAACCCAAGGAAAGGGTCCTAACCTCTACAGACATGCTTGTAGAAGGGGTGCATTTTGACTTGTCCTATATGCCACTCAAACACCTTGGGTACAAAGCGGCAATTGTCAATTTCTCTGATATCTACGCCATGAATGGGAGACCTAGCCAATTGTTGGTTTCTATGGCGGTTTCTAATCGTTTTTCTACGGAAGCCCTAGAGGAGATCTACAGTGGATTAGCTCTTGCTTGTAGCATGTACAAAGTAGACTTAGTAGGAGGAGACACCACCACCTCAACCAGCGGCCTCATTCTTTCTTTGACCGCCATTGGGACTGCAGATCCTGATAAGGTTGCCTTGCGTTCCGGAATGCAACCCAATGATCTGGTTGTAGTCTCTGGAGATCTTGGAGGCGCTTATATGGGGTTACAGATTTTAGAGAGAGAAAAGACGGTTTTCTTAGACAATCCAAATGCCCAGCCCGATTTAACAGGAAACGAGTACGTTTTAGAAAGACAATTAAAGCCCGAAGCTCGCAAGGACGTCATAGAAACTCTTGATAAATTGGGAGTAAAGCCTTCTGCAATGATTGACATCTCTGATGGCCTTTCTTCGGAAGCCCTTCACCTCGCCAAACAATCTGGGTATGGGATTAGGTTGTTCGAGGACAAGATTCCTGTTGACCCATCCATTTATACTCTGTGTGAAGAATTCAGGATGAACTATACCACCGTGGCTTTAAATGGCGGGGAAGATTATGAATTGCTGTTTACCATTCCTTTAGAAGACCATGACAAGATCAAGGGCAATCCTCATATGACGGTTATTGGCCATGTATCTGAGGACGCCACTTCCTATCTTGTTACAAGGGATGACAGAGCCATAGAATTAACGGCTCAAGGCTGGAATCCCATAGCGGAGTAACTGCAAGTGTAAAAGAGCGTTTTTTTAAACCCCTTAAAAACTGATGTATTCGGTTTTTTCTTTTGAATACACTATTTAGTCTTTAAAAACGGTAGCCAATGGCAATATGGACGGATGTTTAAAGTCATCATTAACTTTACTTACTGTTAGCGGGTGTTTTTATGATTTTTTCAAAACTTTTGGATTGAATTAAAAGGTATTGCTCCATGTCCTCTTGTTCCTCTAGAGTATAATGTCCGAGTGAATCAAGATCTATCATTTTAACTGTTTGGTAGAGGTAGCTTCCAATAAAATTCAGTTCCGTTTTCTCGTAGTCGTAGGAATTCAGCAGGGAGTCATACAAGAAAGATTCAAACGTCACTCTTATGAATAGGAGGCCTCGGAATCATAGTAAACCTCCTTGGTTTCGATACCGTGTGACAGCCCAACCGTCGCTTTAATTTTTTTTAGTTCTGTATTGTTAAAATATCCCATCAATTCTCCACTGCAATCCGTCATATGCTCCAAAAAACTTTGGTTTTTTGCACGGTTGTGTCAGAATAGGGCTTCTCATCCATTGTATGGATCTGCTCAAAAAATTTGGGATGCTTTTCTAAAATAGACTGCCCATTGACATCAATAAGAAAGACAAAGAATACGGATGTTAGGACGGTTCTCATTTTAATCCCTCCTAAATCCTTCTAATACAGCATTTTTACATCCATAATAACCTCCGGTTTATCAAGGGTAAAAACCACTTTTTCCCATTTGGGCATAAAAAAGGGCAAAGAATATAGGTTGGAGAATCCAAACGGAAGCTTGGGAACCTCTGTCCTCTGTATGCTTGGCATTCCAACCCTGCGCTCATCATGAACCACCAACAATGCGTATTCGCCATAATTTATTCCGTCCAAATCTAGGGTTGACACAGGAGTGGATACAGAAGAAATGGCATAAAAACCTCGCGCCTTTTCGGTTTCTTGTGGAAAACCAATGGGCGTGTTGTATAGAATCACATAAATCTGTCCATTATTGGTTCTAACGTCTTGGATTTGAATGCGCAATTCTGCAGTAGAATCATTGGGCTGGGACCAACCCAAAAAGCAAACAAAAATCAGACACAGGGAGATTACTAACTTTTTCATGAGAAGAGAATTAAACAAAAAGGTAAGAAACAAACGCTTACAATGATTTGTTTCCTCCATAAAACTTCTACTAAACATTACCTTTACTGTAGATGAAATACTTCCCTGCTTCAAAATCAAAAGATTGGTTTGACTCCCTGAATTGGAAACCCTTTCCCTTTCAAACGAGCACCTGGGAAGCACATAAACAAGGGAAGTCCGGCTTAATCAATGCCCCCACTGGCTCTGGTAAGACCTATTCCATTTTGTTGCCTATTTTAGAAAACGGTCCTCAAAAACCCAAGGGAATTCAAGCCCTTTGGATTACCCCTATTCGAGCTCTTTCCTTTGAAATAGAAAAAAGTGCCCTGAGAGCCCTCCAGGCCATTAATCCCGAGTGGACTGTTGGTATCCGAACGGGAGATACCTCTGCGTCGGAAAAAAACAAACAGAGAAGAGCCCTTCCCAATCTCTTAATCACCACTCCAGAAAGCTTACACCTACTGCTCTCACAGAAAGGTTCTTCGGACAGGCTCAAGTCATTGCAAACCGTGGTGGTTGATGAATGGCATGAGCTGCTAGGAAGCAAGAGAGCTGTCCAAATGGAATTGGGACTCTCCCGACTTAGAGGGCTCAATCCCCACCTACAACTCTGGGGCATCTCTGCCACTATTGGAAATATGAAAGATGCCGTTTCTGTCCTCTTTGGAAAAAGAGCAAAGGAGGCCGTGGTCATAAGAGCAGATATAAAAAAAGCCATTAAGGTTTTAAGTGTTCTTCCAGATGAGGTAGAAACCCTGCCTTGGGCAGGACACCTTGGAATAAAACTCCTGCACAAGGTTTTGCCAATTATTGAGAAAAGTACCTCCACTCTTGTTTTTACCAATACCCGATCCCAAGCCGAGATTTGGTACCAGAATATCTTAAGTTCTGCACCTGAACTTGCAGGCCAGATTGCAATGCACCACTCAAGCCTAAGTAAAGAAATTAGAACTTGGGTAGAAGATTCCCTTCACCAGGGGAAACTCAAGGCAGTGGTATGTACTTCATCTTTGGATTTAGGAGTAGATTTTAGACCTGTAGAAACCATCATTCAAGTAGGCAGTCCCAAGGGAGTCGCTCGCTTTGTGCAAAGAGCTGGCCGCTCTGGCCATAGGCCAGGGGAGACCTCAACCATTTACTTTGTACCCACCCACAGTTTAGAATTAATTGAAGCAAGCGCTCTAAGAGAAGCAATAGAAGAAGGGGTAATAGAAAACCGCTCTCCCTATTATTTATCTATAGACGTTTTGATTCAATATTTAGTCACCTTGGCTCTTTCGGATGGGTATTACCCTTCCGATGTTTATCAGGAGGTAAAGTCTACTTTTAGCTTTGAGCACCTCACCGAGGAGCAATGGGATTTCTGCCTTAAATACATCACAGTAGGTGGCAATAATTTTACTGAATATGATGAATTCCAAAAGGTAGATGTCATCAACGGATTGTATAAAGTCAACTCTAGGAAGGTAGCCATGCGTCATCGATTTTCTATGGGAACCATAGTGAGCGATGTAAATTTGGCGGTCAAATTTGGAAGAAAAGGGGGGTATCTTGGATCCATAGAAGAGTCGTTTGTTTCTAAACTCAAGCCTGGGCAGGCCTTTTGGTTTGCAGGACAAACCGTTGAGTTTGATAAGGTGGTTGACATGACGGCTCTCGTGAGGCGATCCAAACAAAAAACGGCCTTGGTGCCCTCTTGGTCTGGAGGTAGAATGCCCTTGTCTGCACAACTGGGCGCCTTGCTTAGGCAACAACTAGAAAGGGCTATAAACCCCTCGCCATCAGAAGTAGAGCTCTCATTTATTGAGCCCATTATTTCTAGACAGCAGGAGCTTAGCCTTTGCCCTAAACCCTCCCAATTTTTAATTGAAAAAATGGAATCCAAGGAAGGGTATCATGTTTTTTTCTTTCCATTTGAAGGCCGTTTAGTTCACGAAGGATTGGCTCAAATAATTGGATATAGGCTGGGATTAATAATACCTATTAGTTTTTCCATTGCCATGAATGACTATGGTTTTGAACTTCTTAGTGACTCAGAAATCCCCATAGAACAAGGCATAGACTCGGATATTTTTACAGACTTTGGTTTAGAAGAGGATATCATGAGAAGTATTAATGAGAATGAATTAGCTTCTAGAAAGTTTAGAGACATCGCAACGATTTCGGGTACGGTATTTAAGGGGTTTCCACACAAGCCTTTAAAAGACAGGCACATACAATCCACTTCCTCATTGATTTACAAGGTGTTTTCTGAATATGAACCCGATAACCTTTTGCTTTTGCAGGCCCATGAAGAGGTCAGGTGGTTTGAATTGGAAGAACAAAGACTAAGAGCGGCCTTACAAAGAATAGAAAAACAAGACATTGTTGTAACCCAACCCACCTCTCCTTCTCCATTGGCCTTCCCTATAATGGTAGATAGATTGCGAGAAAAAATTTCTTCAGAAAACCTCTCAGATCGCATCCGCAAGATACAAGCAGAACTACTGCGCGGGTAATGCCTTAAAGGAGTATCCCTTCTTAGAGAAATAATCTAGCACCATGGGCAAGGCAATTTTTAATCTTTCAAATGCTTTTTGACTGTCGTGAAAAACGACTATTGACCCTCCTTTTGCATGCTCAATGACGGCTTGTCCGCATTCTTTGCCCGTAGCATTAAGATCAAAATCTCCACTGAGAACATCCCATAAGACTACTTGATAATCTGCAATTACTCTTCTGTATTGACTGCGCTTTATCCTTCCAAAAGGGGGTCTAAAAAGAGTGGTTTTTATGGAATCTGGAACGGATTCTATTTCAGATAAATAATCAGCATCCGATGTCTTAAATCCATTTACATGATGTTGAGTATGATGTCCAACTTGGTGATTTGAGTCCAATACTTTTTGCAAACAGGCGGGGTTTCTATTGGCTTTATCTCCAATGAGAAAAAAGGTTCCCAATCCATTGTACTTTTCTAATTGGGACATTACCCAATCGGTGATTTCTGGAGTTGGACCATCATCAAAAGTAAGGTAAATAGCATTCTTGTCTGGTCCTGTGAAGGTTGCTTTGGGGTAGAACCACCTACCCAATTTTGGGAAGACATATGGATATAGTCGTTTTTTCACCTTTACAATTTACGGCTCTTTTATGAGTCTTACGGCCATTCCCATTTCTTTAAAATACTCTTCCTTAGAAAGTATCATTCCATTAATCATCAGTTTATAGCTTGCCGGAGCGGCAGTGACTCCTGCTTTACTCCACCACATGGAGGTAGAATTAAAATACCTAAACTGGCCTTTGTAAACCCGACAACCCGTTGCTTTTAATCCAAAGTAATCCACTAAGGTGGTGTTTGACTTTCCGGAGGATTTTTCTGTGGAAAGCTGGATAGATAGCTTTTCGAAGTCTTCTGGAGAGGCAACACTAAACCCTTCGGGCGAAAGCCCCCTCTCATCATGAACTGCATACCAATTGTAAAGAAGGCCATACTGATCCACAGTAGAGGGATCTCCATTGACATAACAATATGCAGGCTCACCGTTTTTACCCGCTATATACCACTCTTCTGGACTGTCCTTTAGGGGAATGGGGTCTCCATTAGAAAAGTTGACCACCGCCAAATTGGTCAAGGCCATAGAGGCGCCATCAGAAAACTCTATGTATTCTCTTGCCACAACAGGGGGCACCACTTCTACCGCATTGTTTACTGCTAGGGCATTAAAGGTGGATTCTCCAGGTTCAAAGGTGATCTTTACCAGATCGTACTCCGTATCCCATCGACTCTTAATATCCGTTTTTATTACGGATTCTTCTTCTTTGTAGTTATACGCAGAGTTGTCTATGTATTTGTTTTGATATAGGACGGCTATGTATTCTCCATCTATGAATTGAACAAAGGACAAATCCCAAGATCCAGCCCAATTTTCCTTTATCTCGGTAGCTATTGCTGATTTACTAGATGCCCTCAAAACCTTGGACTCTGAGACCGTGCTGATTTTCTGAAAAGCACCCATGTAACTATCATTGCTTCCTGCTACAGAGGTAAGGTGAAATCCATTTGCAGTTCTCTCGGGTACCGAGAGAATCAATTCATTTAAACTGGTTCTCGTATTATACCCAGAGGTTGTTATGTAAGGAGATTTTACCATAACAGCTATCCAAGTTCCATTGCCAAAAGCAAGAGAACCCAGATTAAAGTCCTTATCCCACTCTTCTTTTATTTTGGTCTTTAGTCCCTCTAGTGTATAACCGATTACAAAGGACCCTTCTGAGTATTCTTCTCCTTTTTGGTAAACAGAAAACCAACCTTCTGAGGTGTATTCTGTAGAAACAAGCACAAAGCCTTTGGCGATTTTAGAATCGTAATGTCTAGAGAATTCCTCTAAATCATCAGATATGGAATATCCAGAATGCTCAACTTTAGAATTCTGATTAAAGGTTGCAAACCAAGTTTGTCCTTGAACACAAATAGAAAGAATTAGAGCAATTGTAATAAATCCTGTTTTCATCCGTAACATTTTAAAAAACCATTAGAATCTAAAGCTTGATTTTAGAATCTTGATCAATTATTTAGGGGGCCAAATCGATAGGTTAGTCCAAATATAATACCAATTGCATCATAGGCATAATGCGCAGAGTTTGTGGGGGCTCCAAATAAATCATTTCCTAAGGTGGGAGAGGTCATATTTACTTGTTGGGCTTGATTGTACTCTCTGGCAAAAGAATATTTAAGGCCTAAATTGATGTTGTAAAATTCATCATGCCACACCGGACCAAAAGAGAAATGGTATTGATTGAGACCATACTTTGATGTCATATAGCTTCCGTTATCTGCACCCACTTGTGCAGCATCAAAATAGGTGTAGTCCGTGCTAAATCCTCCCAGCCAACCTATCCCGTGATTCACACTAAAAGCGAACCCAATGGCCGCATTGGTAATGGACTTATTGGCTGCTGTAACCGTTGCAAACGGATCGTGAATACTCACTCCAAGAATCTTTTCTGTCTGACCCTCAGTACTTCTTATCATATCGTATTTACCTACGTTGGCAAAGTACCCTATACGGGTGCTTATAGACCAAGAGTCTTTTTTGTATTCGCCACCCAAATCAATATTCCAAGGGCTCTTTGACACCGTATTTACACCTTCTCTTTGAACGGTTTTGGCCTCGTTAATATTCTCGGAGGCCACCGTATATACAAATCGTCGATTTAGAGAGCCTGTTAAAATCCCGAGATTGACCTTTGGAGTGGTCACGGTGAGACCAATGTTGTATCGCTTTCTTTGGAGGGTTACCCCGAATTTCCAAAAAACACCTAGGTTGAGAAGGGAGTATTGCTGAAAGTAATTGGAGGTGCCCTGTATGGCGCCATTTTCAAAATCGGTAAGTCTATCGTAAACAGTAGCAATTCGGGTTTCGTTTATATCCATGGTGGCTACTGAGAAAAACATTGAAGCCCCAATTCCGATATTATTTAAGAATCTTTGTCCATAGCCAACACCAATTAAGTCTTCTTTTTGCTTGTTGTAATACTGATAGTGTGCATCGTAGAATTCATTTCCCGCTTGATTGGGCAGAAAATCACCAATCATACTTTGCGACTGCCTAAAAGATGTGGTGTTTTGCTTTAGGTTGACATAGGCATAGGTAAAACTGATCATAGGGTATTTCTGGGATTTATAAATCCCAGAAATAATGGAGGGGGCGCCTTCAAAAATCAAAGAAGAAATAGGTAAATCCTCTCCAGCACCATTAGAAACTCGAGTGCTTCTTAGGTGATATGCATCCGCAGAAAGTGAAAGCCCAGATCGTTCCGAGAAGGAAAGTGCTCCTGGATTATAATAAATTGAAGAGTTATCCAAAAATCCAGAACTCACGGCACCACCCACCACGGAGCTCAGGTTGCCTGGAGGTTGACTCCAATAGTTCTGAGATTGGGAGGAAGCCACAAAAGCAGAAAACACAAGAAGTATACATAGACCTCTTTGAAGCATGGTACAAAAATGCAAAAACCTCCATAAAAACACTCGCTTAGGGCCTGGTTTAATTTATTTTAAAAAAATCACCTAATCACTTGACACGGTTCCATTTTTGCTTATTTTTGCCGTCCCATTCACATGAATGATGCCCCATCGTCTAATTGGCAGGACAGCGGTTTTTGGTACCGTCAGTCTAGGTTCGAGTCCTAGTGGGGCAACAAGAAATGAAAACCACGTCGTATGACGTGGTTTTTTTTTGTTCAAATTTGAACCAAACAACGTTTGAGTGAGAATTTGAGCGAAAAAAAACAAGTAAGCGCTAGCTTACGGGGTTTTTGTTTCTTGGGTCATAATCCATGCATGGGGACGATTTTCGCGAAGCGCAAAATCAATCCTAGTGACGTGAATTCTTGAAATTTACCTAGATCTCAACTTTGCACAATCACACCTTTTTTTAGACTTGAGCGAAAAAAAACAAGTAAGCGCTAGCTTACGGGGTTTTTGTTTCTTGGGTCATAATCCATGCATGGGGACGATTTTCGCGAAGCGCAAAATCAATCCTAGTGACGTGAATTGCTACTGCTTAAATGAAACTTGGCCAGTCTATTAAGGATTTTCTAATCAGATTCTATCCTTCACAGAGTCGATTAAGGCCAAAACCATGCTAAATAAATTTACATTTAACTTTTCGTTTTATTGACCTCACAAAAAAAGGTTTAAATTCGCCTCCATTGAAACTAAGGACTATGTTACAACAGTACAAAAAACTGAACAACATCATTGGCTGGGCCGTATTTGCAATTGCTGCATATACCTACCTATCGACCATTGAGCCCACATCTTCTTTCTGGGATTGTGGTGAGTATATTTCTACTTCCGTAAAGCTACAGGTTGGGCACCCTCCGGGCGCTCCTCTTTTCCAGTTGGTCGGGAACTTTTTTAGCCATTTTGCCTTTGGAGATGTAACTCTTCAGGCCTTAATGGTCAACTTGGTATCAGCGTTGTCTTCTGCCTTTACTATTTTATTCCTTTTTTGGACAATTACAGCGCTCGCTAAAAAGCTTGCCACTCGCAATGGAGAGGAGTTAAACAACTCCTTGATGTACGCAATATTTGGATCTGGAGCGGTAGGAGCACTTGCTTATACCTTCTCTGATTCTTTTTGGTTTTCTGCCACAGAGGGAGAGGTATATGCCATGTCATCCTTTTTTACGGCGGTTGCCTATTGGGCAGTTCTCAAATGGGAAGCGGCTGCAGATAGCAACCCCCTAGCAAACAAATGGCTTTTGTTTATTGCCTTCTTGGTAGGACTGTCTGTAGGTGTTCACATTTTGGTGTTCCTTACCATCCCAGCCATTGCAATGATCTACTACTTTAAAAAATTCCCAAAGGTTACTACGGGTGGATTTTTAGCCGCCAATATAATTGCCATCCTAGTTCTTGGAGTAATCTTTAAAGGGGTTATTCCCTTGGTATTAAACTTCTTTGGGAAAATGGAAATTCTATTTGTTAACTCATTTGGAATGCCCTTTAATTCAGGAACCATCGTAGCCTTTGTTCTTTTGACTGCTGCTGTTGTAATCGGACTTCAGATCACCAGAAAAAAGAATTTGCCTTTGGTGAATCAGGCGATATTGGGTTTTGTATTCCTTATGATTGGATACTCTTCTTTTGTAGTATTAGCCATTAGATCTAATGCCAACACTCCTATTGATGAGAACAACCCAGAAGATGCCCTTAGTTTATTGGACTACTACAACAGGGTTCAGTACGGTGACTGGCCCATACTCTACGGTAAATCCTTTAATGCAGAATACGATAGAAATCAACCCTTTAAGGATGGAAAGCCCATCTATGCAAAAGACGAGGAACAAGGAAAATATGTTATCTCCGATGACAAAAAACTTTCCGTTCCCAATTTTGATAGCAGATACAATGGGTTTTTCCCTCGTATGTGGTCAGAAGACCCTAATCACGTAAAGAATTATATCGCAATTACTGGGATAAAGGACAAAAAAGCAAAGCCTACACTGGCTCAAAACATTAAGTTCTTTATGGATTACCAAATTGGTAATATGTGGTTTAGATACTTTATGTGGAACTATGCGGGTCGTCAGAATGATGAACAAAACCGCTATGAGTTAACCAAGGGAAATTGGGTCACTGGAATTAAGCCTTTAGATGCTGCCCGTTTGGGACCTCAAGACAACCTACCTCCTGTTCTCAAAAACAACAAGGCCAGAAACCATTATTACCTCTTCCCTCTTTTACTTGGGCTTTGGGGATTGGTTTTCCAATACAAAAAGGACAAAAAAGACTTTTGGAGTGTTCTGTTATTCTTCTTGTTTACAGGAATCGCAGTGGTCCTTTACACCAACCACAAACCCTTTGAGCCCAGAGAAAGAGATTATGCCTTTGTAGGTTCTTTCTACGTCTTTGCCATATGGATTGGATTGGGTGTTATTGGCCTATATGAAGTCCTTAAAAAACACGTAGCAACGGCACCAAAAACCATTGCGCTTTCGTTAACCCTTTTGGTTCTAGTTCCTGGAATTATGGCCAAAGAAAACTGGGATGATCACGATAGATCCAATCGTTATACGGCAAGAGATATGGCTAAAGCCTATCTGGATTCTTGTGAACCCAACGCGATATTATTTACCAATGGTGATAATGACACCTTCCCGCTTTGGTATATTCAAGAAATCGAAGGGTATAGAACCGATGTTAGAGTAGTTAACTTAAGCCTCCTCAACACGGATTGGTATATTGACCAAATGAAGCGCAAAGCGTATGAAGGTGATGCCGTTCCCTTTTCTTTTACACACGACCAGTACAAACAGGGGACCAATGATGTTCTTTACTTTAGAGAGTCGGGTGTCAAAAACGCAGTTCTTGCGGACAAGTTTTTGGACTGGGTAAAAAAAGATGATGCCAAATCATACTTTAATGCCTTCCCAGGAACCAAGTCTTCTAAGAAACTCAAGCTATTCCCTGCCAAAAAACTTCGCATTCCTATTGACAAGGAATCTGTGTTGGCAAACAACGTGGTAGACATCGCAGATTCTGCACTTATTCCAGAATACTTTGATTGGACTTTAAGCACCAATGTCCTCTCCAAAAGAGACCTTATGGTAATTGACTTGGTGTCTCAAAATGCATGGGATAGACCCATCTACTTTGCCGTTACCGTAGGAAATAGTTCTAAATCTTTCTTTTGGTTGGATCAATATTTTTCTTTAGAAGGATTGGCTTATAGGTTTACACCCATCGCAAAAAAAGACAAAAACAGAGGTATCGAGTTTGGTGTGGTCAACACCGAGGTTATGTACAACAACATGATGAAATTCAATTGGGGAAACATGGATGACCCCGATGTGTATTTGGACGAGACCAACCGGAGATTATCCTTTAACCTACGATCTATTTCGGGGCGTTTAGCTGCCGAATTAGCCCGAGAAGGCAAAAAGGATAAAGCGGCAGAAATCTGTGATTTAGCCATGGAAAAAATGCCTCTCGAACAATTTGGCTACAGCTATTTCCTTCTCTCATTAATTGATGCTTACTATAAAGCGGATGAACCCGAAAAGGGAGATGCACTTATAGATGGTTATATCAACGATGTGGAAGCAGAATTAATCTACTACAGCCAATTTAAAGGCAAGAAAAGGAAGCAGGTTGCCGATGATGCTTCTGCTTCTGACCAATACTTTAGAATGCTCTTGGGAATCTATCAAGAGAACCGAGGAGCGGATCAAAAATTCAATGATTATCTTCAGAGATACAACGCATTAGGTGGAGGCGCTAGATAATAGTACCTCCGCAAGATTACTTTCTGTCGTAAATAATATTTTAGACCTCAATAAAATTGAAGACGGTAAGCTCACGCTTGAGAACATAAAATGCTGCCAAAGCTTTAGCTAAAAGTGCTTTGGAGGGTAAGAACATCCTCTTGGTAGAGGACAACCCTATGAATATTCATATTTCTAAGAGGTGTCTAGAGAAGTGGAATACTGTTTTTTCGGATTGCAGAAACTGGAGAATCAGCAATATAATGGGCTAAAAAAACTGAATTTGACCTGATACTTATGGACATTCAACTTCCAGGTGTTAATGGTCTATGAACACTGAAAAGGATTAGAGAAAATGGAGGACAAAGCCCCTGTTTTCTTTGAACTGCAACCACCTATTTTAAAAAGCCAACTTACTATCAGGAGATCTATGTTCATGACGTAGTTTTTAAGCCCTTTCTTACGGATGACCTTTTTGACAAAATCTACGGCCATAGCCGCCCATTTGAAGAGAGACCCATCCTCTTAATCCAAGGAAAGGGGAATATAGTAGTGTATGCGGAATCTGAAAATACCCCTGTCATAGGCTATTTCTGAATTTAAGGCCTCACGCCCAAATTCTCCAATAAAGAAGAATTCATACCTAAAAGAGTTTTTTACGTATCCCAACCCTGGATAGGTCCTAAAATTATTGACGGATTTACTGGTTACATCCCAAAAAATCTCTGCTCCTACCGGAACATACCAATTGTTATTTATGGGGTATCGGTAACCAAAATAATACCTGAATCTAAAAAAGCCTGGGTTGTCTTGTCCGTCATATATAAACCTCTGCTCCAGACGGACCAGATTTATCCACCTCTTGTAAGTATATCTTGCGCCTATAAAGGGACGTAACTCCTGGAAGCTCGTCTCTGGATACTTGGAGTATGAATACAAAATCCCTCCCAAAAAATCCCATCGGTTATACCGATACCTCAACTGAGGCCTAACCAAGGCAACCTGTCTTTGGTCCTTGTATGCATAACGCAAGGACCCCTCCAAGGAGTAATGCCACTTCATGGCAGGAGAATTGGAAAATAAAAAATCGTTCCAGACCTGAGCACTCGTTTGGAAACCCCATAGAAAGCAAAGAAGGAATAGGCCTTTTTTAAAAATTTCCACTTATTTTTTTACCAACCTAACGACTTGTCTTTCGCTATTGTGTATGATTTCAAATATATAAACCCCTGGAGCCAAGAACTCTGTAGATAAGGACAGTTGCTGATTCTGGGCGCCTTCATGAGAAACGGACTGTATCACCCTTCCGGAAATATCCACCCATTGGTAACTAAAAGCCGACTTGGGTACTCCATCAATGACTACTTGACTTTCTGTAGGGTTTGGGTATGCCGTAAGTTGAGGCTCATTGATAAACTCTTTTTCAGACAGGGCAGAACTTGTAGTAAAGTAATACCTATACTCCGTACCAAAATCAGGTTGAAGCGTATTGTTGTAAAACCCGCCCCACTTAAACTTAACGTAACCGGAGCCGTCGCTATTTGCCCACCAAGAGAGTCCGTTTTCTCCCCTGTCTTCTACGTGTATCATATAAGACCCTGCAGGCAAATTCACCGTGTCTTCATATAAGGTGTTTTGACCTAAGTTATCTCTACTCAACAAAACATCCCCATTGGAATTATAAAGTTTCCAGTGGGTTTCATTTTGGGCAGAGTTGGTAAGGGTTTGAATGATAAATAATTCGGGTGCGATATCAGGTACCCCTACAACACTAGACTTAGAGTTATTATAGGCCACTTGGTCATTGGTGTTGTTTGGATTGCTCACGGTAACATCAAAGTACTTAGGGGAGCCGCTGACGCCGAAGTCATTAAACTGATCTAATGGAAGGTAGACCCTTGTTTTTTCTCCGTATTCTAGAAATCCATTCCAATGGTATTGCTTGGTGCTTCCTCCCCTAATACTGTATTCAAAAAACGCATAGGTAAGAGGTGATTCTCCTTGGTTAGAAATTTCTACAATTCCCTCCATCCCATTGGGGTTGTACCTATTAAATCTATAGTCTGTGGAAGGAGCTACGATTTCTTCTATGGCCACATCAGTTTGAATATTAAAGTCTCCGTATTGCACAAAACTGGCATCCACAGAGTAGTTTGCTGGCGTTTCTCCGGTGGGCACAGTGTAGTTATACACCTCCACATCAATGTCTATATCTAAGGAAGAACCCGAAAGCGATGGCAAATGGGTTTCAAAAATTACCGCGTCTAAGCCAGGACACCAATTGGCCCTGTCGTATAGCCAGGTTCCTCCTTGAGGAAAGATGGGGTTTTCTCCACAATCATCTCTCCACATGCTCTCTTGATTTACCAAAGCTTGGTTTACGTAAAGCATATAGTCCTTCTCGCAAAATTCCGCACAGTTTAAAGCGTTTACAAATCCATGCCCTGTGGGGGTAAACCGGATTTTACCTGTAACTGCATTGGGGTCAATAGCCAATGTTTTTTCTGGCAGACTCTGATTATTAAAAACATTGGGGTCAATATAATTGTAGGATCCATGATAAACCGTTTGGGTAGAAACTATGTCCCTGGCAGGTGTTCCTTCAATAAAAGCAAATGAAACGGTAGCGCTAAAGCCACTGGACCAACCACTATATCTCGCCTCCATGGCCAAAGTATCCTTGAGAAGATGTACAAAATCTGTAACATCAAATACGTGAAGCATCTCCCAGTTATTATCAAAACCATTGGAACCATTGTCCATGTAGCCTCCATAGGGAGTAATTACCCTTCCTAACTCAAACCTATCGGTTACCTCGAATACATTCCATGTAGTATCAATAACTAACGGATTGGTAGAAATTGTGTCTACAGACAGTACCGTGCTATCCATATCTCCCGTTGGGCTCAAAAACTTAATGGCAGTAGTGTAATCCCAATCAGAACATCCACCGGATGCACAACCCATAGTGTAATACATAAAAACTCTGTGGTAGCTATCAGCACCATCAGGAAACACAGCAGTATCCCGGTACGTGCCGTTCCAAGTCATATCGGTTTTATCAAAGGAATGAACCCAGGTGGTGTCCCCAGGTGCTGCGCTTGAAATAAGGCTTGAAATAGTAAAAGCCAGTAGGAGTAGTTTTCTAATCATGGTGCGGAACTTTTTGTATTCGGTTTTGAATTCTAATTCCCTTACCTTTAGGGAAGGAATTAACTGATTCTTTTTAGCATGCGTAAATTACTACAATTTCTAATTGTAATTGCCTTTTTACAAATTCCAATGCAATCTAAAGGTCAAGCGGCCCTTTTGGTTTTGATTTTTGGAGAACAAGCCGCAACCGAACAATTTCATTTTAGTCTAGACTTTGGAGCCAATTTCACCCACATAGGCACACTGGGAGGGAATCCTCGTTTTGGCTGGCATTTTGGACTTGGGAATCATATAAAAATCAATGAAAAATCTAAGTTGATTATTGAATTTACCCCCCTAAATCAAAGAGGAGAAAGAAGGATTCACGCCTTTGAGCCATTGCCTCCCGGAATAGATTCCACCTATACTAGTCAAGAATATCAACTCAATTACAATAGTTTAGATATTCCTATTATTTATTCCTATTACTTGTCGGACCATTGGCAACTATCGGGAGGAGCTACTTTTTCTTATATCACTCAGGCAAGCCAAACCATTAAAGGGGACCTCACCCGAGGAGGGGAGTTTGATATTGATATTGATATGCTCCCTCAAATGCAACAATTCCAGGCCTCAGTATTAGTTGACCTTTGCTACCATATAGACGAGATTATTGCAAATAAGCCTTTGGATATACGCTTTAGGGTAAACCAAGGGCTCACTCCATTGTTTAACTCAAATACTAGCCCTACGGGCCGTGAGACCTATTTTCAATTTGTATTAAGTTTACCTTTTTTAAAGCATGAAAAATAAAATATTTCTATTGGCTTTTGCAGTCAGTACATCGACTGCTTTTAGTCAAGTATTGGCTACTGACACTGCAAATGATCCCTACAAAAACTCCATCAAATGGAATGTTACCCCGGCGTTGCTAGGTGGTTTTTCAAATATTGTTTTGAGTTACGAGAGAATGGTCTCTAAGGACGAAAGTTTTTCTATCAATGCAGGGTATTTATCCTTTCCCGAATTGTTAAGTGACTCAGCAGATATTTTACAGAATATCAACAGGACACAGGCCACAGGTTTTACCCTTTCTGCAGATTATCGTTTTTATATAACCGGTAGAAATAAATACAAAGCACCTGATGGCCTGTATTGGGGGCCCTTTGTAAACTATTATAGATATGACACCGACTTTACTGCAGATTATTTTGAAGGTGGTATCTATCAAGCCTCTGGAGGACTAAACACAGATATCAATGTGGTTTACGTAGGTGCTCAACTGGGTTACCAGTTTGTTTTTTATGATAGATGGAGTGTAGACATGATACTATTTGGACCTGCCCTTGGTTTTTACAATGCCTCTTTTGAAGCTACTGGAGATATCAAACCCGAAGGTGATCTAAAAGAGATTATTGATTTTTTGCGCAAGCAGTATCCCGTAGTTGGGGACATAGCCGATTTTGGTCAAGGGGAAGCGGCTGGCGCGGGAACCACCTGGGGTGCAGGATTTAGATATGCTATTAAATTGGGATATAGATTTTAATAAAAGATCCTTTTAAGTTAGCAGCAATATGAAAAATTGTTTTTTTTGGATGGCCTTTTTGCCGTTGGGAGTGTTTGGGCAATATACAACCACGGATCTTTGTGTATCCAATACCACTTCTCTGGGTATAGAAGATGATGGATCAAATTACCAATCCTTGAGCCACACTTTTGAAATGACGTCAAGTGACTTTTTAAGTGGCTTTACCATCAATGTAAATACGGTTACCGCTACAGGTAATGCTAAGCTTTTAATTTATAATGACACTGATCCTACGGATGGACTGTCCAATGAATTAAGTTCAACCACATTCTCTGTATCTACAACCGGTGAGCAAACTATCTATTTTGGCGACCCATCAGTACTTACTTCCGGGAGCACCTATACGTTAGAGATTCAACCTGTATCAACAAGCTTCTCAGGAGCAAAATTTTCCATTGGTGCAACGGGAAGTTGTTATGCAAATGGTGTGGGTTATTTTAAAACCTCCTCTGGCGGAACCTATGCCTCTACCATTGACTTTTATTTGAAATTAATTTCACATGAGGATGGCACCTACAGCAGGAAGAACGGAAACTGGGCTACTGCCTCTGGATGGTTCGGTCCAACCAATAATGTAGTACCTCCAGCAGGAGTCGATATAGAAATAGAAGGAAATGTAACTTATGACGAGACCAATGAGTATACATCAAGTCCTAAAAGGTACAATGATATCTTGTTTAAACAAGGCAAAAGTGTTGGATTAAGTATTACTGGAGGTGATCTAGTCTTTACAGGAGATTTGGATGGCCCAGGAACAGGGAATGGACTCAAGGCATCTGTAACCTTAACCTCTGGCAATAGTCTAGTTGCCTATGGGTCCACAAATGTAAACATCGCTGATGGTGACTTTGAAATTGAAAATGGATCATTAATTATCCTTACGGAAAACTTTGACCTCTCTCTTTCTTCGGGAAACTCCATTACCATAAAGGACAATGGGCGCTTTTTGATATATGAAAACAATGCCAACTTTAATATCAATGGCCCCATTACAATAGAAAAAGGGGGGATATTTTACGTGGTAGATAGAAACTCTGCTGCCTTAACCTTTAATATTGAAAACACTTCCTTCACTGTAAAAAAAGGTGGGGTTTTTGGTGATCTAGGAGGAGGAAATGCCACCATTGACCTCAATCAATCAGGAAATACAGGTCAAGTGATTTTTGAGCCGGGTGCCACTTACTATGAGGGAAATATTAGTTCTTCCTATTCCTTTACCGATGGAGACCCCGTATACCAGTATGAATTTGAAAACACATCTTCTGGTAATTGGCATCATATTGCCTTTCCATTTAGTGGATTAACCTGGGCAACTACTGGAATATCAGGCGATCCTATAAATCCTAATTTCACCTCTGGGCAATACAACGTTTTTACCTGGGATGCTTCGCAAAATGGAGCCACAGGAATTTCTAATGGCTGGTCAGAAATCACCAGTTCTTCATCTACTATCAAATCTGCTCTTACCACTGACGGAGAAGCGTATGCGGTTTATACAGGGGGAAGTAACTTTCCTGTATCCAATTCCAAAGCATCCATTACACCTGATGGGTCTTCAGTAACCCTTCACAGTGTAGAAGACCACACGTATAATCTTGACTTTTTCTATGATGCTGCTGGTAGATCAGATGATAAAGACAGAGGGTGGAACTTTATTCCCAATCCTTTTGTGGCATATCTAAATATTGGACGCTTGGTAACGGATTCTGAGTTTGGCCCTACTTATGATGCTATCCACTATTGGGATGCCTCACAAGGTAAATATGTGGCTTACGTAAATGCAGGAGGAACTATTATTGAATCTACCGCACAGTCTGGAAATATACCGACAACGATTACAGGCACCTATGAGGATTACATTTCTCCCTTTAGAGGTTTTTGGGTAAAGGCGTCTTCTACTTCTCAATCCATAAAAATAAAGCCGAGCATGCGCGTAATCACAGGTATTCAAGGTAATTCCAACTCCCTGCATCATGCATTAAAAGGAACTACCACTACTCCAGAAATTATGCGACTTATGACTCAAAATAGTCAAGGTCATGTATATGAAGTAGTATGGAATCACATCCCAGGGGAAGACTCAGAATTTGGTTCCGGTGATGCGTATGCAAGGGCTCCGGACAATCCCTATTCTCCCATGATAGGGGATATTACTAGTGGGGATACATGGGCTATTATTAATTCACTGGACATGACGGCCTTTGGAACCCGTACGGTAGGGTTTTCTGCTGCGGGCAACCAATTGTTTACATGGAAGTTGGATACGGTTTCTGTACCTGGAGTAAACAATATTTTCCTTCTCGACAAGAAAACCGGAGTCATTACTGATCTTTTGGTTTCTGACTATAATTTTGCAAATGATCCTAATTATGGAGCGGATAGGTTTGAGGTTTCCATTTCGGGAAATGTTTCTTTGACCGAAAATCCGCTAGAAGCAACAGAGGTTACTGTTCTTGATAACCATCTGATGTTTGCCATTCAAAATCAATCCTCTGTACAATTAGAAGGCTCCATTTTTGATATCCAAGGAAGAGAAGTATTTGCATTTTCCCAAGAGGTTGACCATGGTTCTTCTATTGAGCTTCCATCCTTGGCCACAGGCATCTATATAGTAAACTGGTCAGATGATCAAGGTCATGCTAAATCACAAAAGGTATTTATCCCTTAGTCTTGAGATAAAAGAACAAAACGAGTGGTAACCACTTAAGTTTCTAATAAAAAAAGCCCCGCAATTGCGGGGCTTTTTTTATTAGACCAAGATTGATCAGAAGGTGTTCTTTAGAATTAATCTAGTGTCTTTTTAACCTCTATCTCTTCGAACCCTTCTAAGACATCACCAACTTTAATGTCGTTGAAGTTCTTAATGTTCAGTCCACAATCATATCCTTTAGAAACTTCTTTGGCGTCATCCTTGAATCGTTTAAGTGATCCCAGTCCTCCAGTATAGATAACTACTCCATCGCGAATAAGACGTACAGATGTGTTTCTCTTTATGGTTCCATCCATTACCATACAACCTGCGATGGTACCCACTTTAGAAATCTTAAAGGTTTCTCTAACCTCCAGGTTACAAGTAACCACTTCTTTGACATCCGGAGAAAGCATTCCCTCCATGGCGTCTTTGATTTCATTGATGGCATCGTAGATGATGCTGTATAAACGGATATCCACTTCTTCTTTCTCGCCGAGTTTTCTCGCCGATCCAGAAGGTCTTACTTGGAATCCTACTACAATAGCGTCTGAGGCCGCAGCTAGAAGAATGTCTCCTTCCGAAATTTGACCTACTGCCTTGTGGATAATGTTGACTTGGATCTGATCCGTAGAAAGCTTCTGAAGTGAATCAGACAGGGCTTCAACAGATCCATCTACATCCCCTTTAAGGACAATATTGAGTTCTTGGAAGTCTCCAATGGCAAGTCGTCTTCCAATTTCTTCCAGAGTAAGATTCTTTTGAGTTCTTACACTCTGCTCTCTCTGGAGTTGCATTCTTCTTTGGGCAATTTGTTTGGCTTCTCTCTCATCATCCATAATCAAGAAGGCATCACCTGCTTGAGGTGCTCCGTCAAGACCCAATAGGATAACGGGAGTAGAAGGGCCTGCTGTTTCCAACCTATGACCCCTTTCGTCCAACATGGCACGTACCTTACCAGAATATTGTCCAGCCAATACGTAATCTCCAATTTTTAATGTTCCGTTTTGAACCAATATGGTAGAAAGATAACCTCTACCCTTATCTAGCGAGGCTTCAATTACCGTTCCGCTCGAATTCCTATCTGGATTGGCTTTGAGATCTAGCATTTCTGCTTCTAGCAAGACTTTCTCTAATAGCTCATTCACTCCCAAACCACTCTTAGCAGAGACTTCTTGAGATTGAACTTTACCACCCCAATCTTCCAATAGGATATTCATGGTAGAGAGTTGCTCTCTAATCTTATCTGAATTGGCTCCAGGCTTATCTATCTTGTTTATTGCAAATACAATAGGTACTCCCGCTGCTTGAGCATGAGAAATGGCTTCTTTTGTTTGAGGCATTACCGCATCATCCGCTGCAATTACAATAATGGCAACATCCGTTACCTGAGCTCCTCGTGCACGCATGGCAGTAAAGGCTTCGTGACCGGGTGTATCTAAGAAGGTGATTTTGGAACCGTTCTCTATAGTTACCGAGTATGCTCCAATGTGTTGGGTTATACCTCCCGCTTCTCCAGCAATCACATTGGCCTTGCGAATGTGATCTAAAAGCGATGTTTTTCCGTGGTCAACATGACCCATAACGGTAATAATGGGAGCTCTTGGCTGAAGATCTTCCGGAGCATCTTCTTCTTCCACTATGGCTTCCGTTACATCAGATCCAACAAATTCTACCGTGTATCCAAACTCTTCGGCTACAATGGTAAGAGTTTCTCCGTCCAGTCTTTGGTTCATGGTAACCATGATTCCAAGGGTCATAAGAGATCCAATTACCTTGTTCACAGGAACATCCATCATGTGGGCTAAATCCGTTACCGTAACAAATTCGGCAACCTTAAGCACCATAGATTCTACTTCACGTATCATCTCATCCATGGCATCTTGCTCACGGCGTTCTTCACGCTTGGCACGACGGATTTTTGATCCTTTGGATTTTTTATTTCCACCCGTGAGTTTCTCAAGGGTTTCTTTAATCTGCTTTTGAACTTCTTCTTCCGTTAACTCGCGTTTGGGAGCTGGAGCAGGTCGGCCTCCTTTTCTCTTTCCTCGAGTATCCGGTCTGTTGTTGTTTCCTTGTCCAGGATTGGCCCCTGGAGTAGATATTCTCTTGCGTTTTCTCTTGCGCTTTTCTGCATCAGAGGGTTCGTTAGAGGAGGCTACTTTCTTTTTAGGCTTTTTAAATTGACTTAGGTCAATTTTTTCTCCGGTTAATTTAGGTCCGGAAAGCTTTTCGTACTTGGTTGTGATTTTAGACTCTTCCGTTGGCTTTTCCCCTTCAGCAGCAGCAGGTGTTTCTGTTACCACTTCTTTTGCGGGGGTTGTGGGAGCCTCCTTTTTCGCTTCTGGTTTGGCAGTAGCAGGTGCTTCCTCAACCTTGGCTTCGGCGACTTTCTTGGCAGTCTTTTTGGCCGGTTTGGGTTTTTCTAATTCAATCTTGCCTTGAATCTTTAGTCCCGTAAGTCCTTTGGACTTAGCCTTTATTACGCTTTCCTTTGAGTCGATTTCTACCTCAGGGGCTTTTTCTTCTTTTACTGGAAGTTTCTCCTCTACAGCCTTAGCAGGCTTAGGTGTCTTTGAAGCCGGTTTTGGCTTGGTTTCCGTTTTTTCGGCTTTTGCCCGTGGAGCCGCCTTGGCAGGCTTTTCTTCTGCCTTTTCTTCTACTGCCGGAGTTTCCTCTATTGGAGCTTCAACAGGAGCAGGTTTCTGCTCATCTACAGGAGCGGGCTCCTCTGCTTTTGGCTCTGGAGCGGCAGGTGCCTTTGGAGCTTCTTCTACAGGCTTTTCTAACTCAACTTCCTCTACCGGTTCTTGCAATGACTCCTTTTCGGCTCTCAATTGCTCTTTTTCTTCGCGAACTTTTTGGTTCACTTGCTCAGAGGCCTCTTTCTTGGTCTTGTCTGCTTGGAACTCACCCACGAGGATATCATACTGAGCTTGGTCTAGCTTAGTATTGGGGCTTTTCTCAATTTCCACACCGTGAGACGAAAGCGTCTCAACCGCACGGTCAAGTGAGATATTTAATTCCTTTAGGACTTTGTTTATTCGGATGGCGGTACTCATGCGCAGTTTTTCCGGTGAATTATCAAATATACTTCAAAGTTTAATCTTCAAACTCTGATTTCAAAATAGATTGTACATCCCTAATGGTTTCTTCCTCTAGGTCTGTTCTGTTAACCAACTCCTCTGCAGATAATTCCAATACGGAACGAGCGGTGTCACATCCAATAGCCTTAAGCTCTTTGATGATCCAATCTTCGATTTCATCTGCAAATTCTGTCAATTCAACATCTTCGTCAACTTCTTCGTCACGATAAACGTCAATTTCATATCCCGTTAGCTTTCCAGCCAAACGAATGTTGTGTCCTCCTTTACCAATGGCCAAAGAAACTTGATCAGGTTTTAGAAATACATCTACTCTACCTTCTTCTTCGTTAATGGTCATGTTGGTTATTCTGGCAGGACTTAACGCTCTAGAAATAAACAACTGCATGTTTGAAGTGTAGTTGATTACATCTATGTTCTCGTTTCTCAGTTCTCTTACAATACCGTGGATTCTTGAGCCCTTCATACCTACACATGCTCCTACAGGATCAATGCGGTCATCATAGGATTCTACGGCCACTTTAGCTTTCTCTCCAGGTACACGAACGCTCTTCTTGATAACAATGATTCCATCAAATACTTCAGGAATTTCTTGTTCAAATAATTTCTCAAGGAAACGCTCATCGGTTCTAGAGAGAACTACAATGGGTTTGTTCCCTTTAAACTCAACGCGTTTTACAACGGCCCTTACGGTTTCTCCCTTGCGGAAGAAATCCTTTTCTGGGATCATTTGGTCCTTGGGAAGGATGAGCTCATTGGACTCATCGTCATATATAATAATCTCGCGGTGACGAATGTGGTGAACCTCACCTGCAATCAATTCACCTTCCATATCTTGATACTGCTTAAACAACTCTGCGTTGTCATGCTCCTGAATACGGCTCACTAGGTTCTGACGGAAAGCCAAGACAAAACGTCGGCCTAGGTCAATAATCTTAACTTCTTCAGAAACTTCCTCGCCAATCTCAAAGTCAGGCTCAATCTTTAATGCCTCTGACAATTCAATCTCCATGTTTTCTTCTTCCACCGCGCCATCAGCTACAATGATTCGGTTTCTCCAGATCTCCATGTCCCCCTTATCTGGGTTTACGATGATGTCAAAGTTTTCATCATCTCCGTATTTTTTACGAAGTTGATTTCTAAAAGCTTCCTCAATAAAAGCCATAAGGCTTACCCTATCAATATTCTTTTCGTCCTTAAACTCAGAAAAAGATTCAATAATGGCTTGATTCTCCATGGGTTCTTGCTTAAAATACTATTTGTACAAAGGTTTCATTTATCTCATTCATAGGGATAGAAATCGTTTCTTCTACGGTCATCTTTCCCTTTCCAACTTCCTTGGGGACTCTTGCTTTTCTCCAAAGCTCTATGTGCTCTTCTGTGGCAACGATCATTTTGCCCTTCTCTTCCGAGCCGTCAATTTTTCTTACAGTAACCGGTCTTCCAACATTTTTTAGATATTGTCTGAAAACCGAAAAAGGCTTATCCAAACCTGGAGAGGAAACCTCTATAGAATAGTCGTGCTCTTCTCCGAGTTCATTTTCTATTGCCCGGTTAATCATTTTAAGCGCTTGAATAGTAACCCCTTGGTCTCCATCTGCCAAAACCACAATATGCTTCTCTGTACTGATAGAGAAATCTATGAGAAAGGCTTGGTTTTCTTCCAAGGCCTCGCTTACAATTTCTTTGATTTTTTGTGTATCCATTTTTCGAAAAAAAGTGCTACAAATTATCAAACCAAGGGCTAAGAAAAGAGGGGACACGTGTCCCCTCTTCTTCTCGCTGCTCAATTTTCAGTGCAAATATACATCAAATTTATTGTAAGTCAAGTCTGTAGTGCCTTCAAAAAAATCACCAAGGCAAATCCAGCACCCCTTTGGTTGCCGTCTTTCTAATATGATTCACTTCGCTTTGTAGGCTTATTTCTCCTGGATCAATTAAGGTAACCCCTACGCCATCGGATCTAAAGTTCATCAATTGTGCTGCAGGGTAAACCTGAAGAGAGGTTCCAATTATTAGAATATGATCTGCCGTGGAAACGATTTCTATTGCGGGTTCCATCATGGGGACTTCTTCTCCAAACCAAACCACATGAGGTCTTAAAGGGGCTCCATCCTCTCCTCTGTCCTCAGAGGTGAGTTCTGTTCCTTCAATTTCTACTATTGCCCTATCGTCATTTACTGACCTTGCTTTACGAAGTTCTCCATGTAAGTGTAGTACCTCTTTGGACCCAGCTCTCTCGTGGAGGTCATCTACGTTTTGAGTGATAATCTGTACCCTCATTACATTCTGCAAGTCGGCTAGATAGACATGAGCAGAATTAGGAGCCACCTCTTCTAATTGACGTCTCCTAAGGTTGTAAAAGTGATATACTTTTTCTGGATCCGACAAAAAAGCTTCCGGAGTAGCCACTTCATAAACATTGTAATTTTCCCACAATCCATCACTATCCCTAAAGGTCGCAAGTCCGCTTTCGGCGGAAACGCCAGCTCCTGTTAAGACCACTAAATTCTCTACGTTCTGCATAGGGTCAAGTTACTAATTTCCGCCTGACCCAAAGGTATCTTAGTAGGAGTGACAATCTTTACAAAGATTTATTTGATCCTTCCTCCCCCACATCATTTGATGGAGTTGTTCCAGCCTTTGGAGAGATGAGTAAATAGAGTACAAATCATTTTCCAAAACATTGCCTACAACCCCCTCTCCGTTTAGGTCATTGCAACACACGGTAACGTTGCCTCCTGGAAAAACAACCAACTGGTCCATTAATAAATCACAACCCAATTTATTTGGTGGCGAAGGACTTTCTCCCGTTTCTACCTTACCTCCCCAATCGTGAAGCCTTCTAAACTCCACCGAGTCCATAAGGGAAATGACCTCAACAAAATCTGGGTGCATCCAAGAAGAGTTTAGGGGGTGAGGCTGATGCACAATAGTTATCCCTGTCATTTTTATTGTAGAATCCATTTCTTTTCTAACCTTGTCAAAGACCCTTGTATTGTCATAAAATTTATCCCATTTTGCATTGACTCTCAAAGATTCAAAGGCCTCTGGGCTTCCACCGTCAAAACTAAATACAACAGAATCCATAACCTCCAATTCCAATAATTGTCTTGCTGTATTTTCTCTGAGAAGCATGCCGTTGGTCAATAAATGCACCTCCGGAAATGATTTTCCCTTTGCATGATGACTCCACTTGGCCTCCGCTATTCTTTCAAATAATTCATGACGCTTGGGATGCATAAGGGTTTCCCCACCATGATGAAGTTGTATCCTTTCTACACCTTCAAATCTCTTATCCGTTGTGATATCATGAATTATTCTATCCAATACCTCCAAAGACATGTAGGACTTTGGAGCTTGGTGGTCAAGAGCACAAAAGGAACACCTTAGATTACATGCAGAAGAGAATTCTAAGTTCACCTCTTTGGTGCTAGCTCTTTCTATACCCAAGTTAGAATAATACTTTCCATACCTAAGTGCAAATCGTAAGCCTTGAGCCTTCTTGATGGCGCGCAAAAGCAAAGGAGAATCTCCTGTGGCGTTTTTTAGTTTTGTGCGAAATAGTGCGTTCATAGGGCAAAGATGCCCCTAAAGAAAAAGCCTATCTATGAGAAAAGTCAGGTCACTAAGAAGGGGTAGATTCAGGACCAAAACCCAAGCGGTCTCTGAGCCTTTGCAAAACCACATGAGCAACCACTTTGGCTTTTTTAGAACCTAATTGCAAGGCCTTTTCTATTTCTTGAGGGTTGTTCATCAATTGGTCAAATCGCTGGCGCTCTGCCTTAAATCTTTCCAAAAGAGTTGTAAGAAGCTCGGTTTTGGCGTGGCCATATCCATAGCCTCCATTCCTGTAGTTAGCCTCCATTTCTGCTACCTTTTCGGCAGATGCCACTAGACGGTAAAGTGCTACAACGTTACAGGTATCAGGATCCTTTGGATCTTCCAAGGCCAAAGAGTCCGTTACTATAGACATTACTTGCTTTTTCAATTTCTTCTCTGGCAAAAAGACATCGATTACATTCCCATAGGACTTTGACATTTTTTGGCCATCCGTTCCTGGGACCACCATAACGTGTTGAGCAATACTTGCCTCTGGAGAAACCAGAACATTGTCATTGAGGTGATGATTGACGGCTCCACAGATATCTCGGGTCATTTCTATGTGTTGACGTTGATCTTTTCCGACGGGTACCACGTCAGCATCATACATTAATATGTCTGCAGCCATTAATACAGGATAGTCAAAAAGACCTGCATTTACGTCTGCCAATTTTTCTGATTTATCTTTGAAACTATGCGCATTGGCAAGCATTGGAAAAGGCGTAAAGCAGTTGAGATACCAGGTAAACTCCGCTACTTCTGGAAGATCTGACTGTCGGTAAAAAACGGTTTTTTCTGGATCCAATCCACAGGCTAGCCATGCAGCGGCTGTGGCCCTGACATTATCTCTTCTTGTCTTGGAGTCCTTAACTGTGGTTAGGGAGTGAAGATCCGCGATAAAAAGGAAAGAATCATTGCCAGGAACATTACTCAGCTCAATTGCTGGTAAAATGGCTCCTAATAGGTTTCCCAAGTGTTGTCTTCCTGAAGACTGAATTCCTGTAAGTATTCTCATAGTGCAATAACTTGAAGTCCAAAGAATAGACTTCCTATTGAGGCGAGTTTATTCTGATTTATTTGATCAATTTGATCCGCATGTCCACCTCAATCCAATGAGGAGTTCCGGTGGGTTTCATTCGGTAGCTCGTTACCCACTCTTGTTGGGTCGGCGTATTTGTAATTACGTACCAATTATGAATTTCTCCATCGTTTCTTTCTACATGTAGGGTATCGGGGTGGGGAACGGTATAGATTCCTTTTCCTCTTTCATCTACATCGCCAGAAAAAGTAAGTCCAGAACCAAAATCAATATTTGCCAAAAAAGCGATTTGATAATCCACGGAGTCCGTTGCGAAAAAATCGAAACCTCCTGTCACTAGGTCCCCATGACCTTGGAGAGGCAAAACAATAGTGCTGTCCCAGGGGGTAGGTGATTCTCCAGAATATTGAGCGGAAATTAAATTCCATTCACCTCCAATATTATCTTCTAATTTACCGTCTTTAGTTTGTGTAAGGGCATCGTCCTCACAAGCAATAAAGCTCAATGAAAGGACCAATAGGCTTAACACATTGAGCAGGTTCCAATTTTTCATGTGTCAAATATAGTATTTCCAAATAAAATCAAGGGTTTAAGTCCCTGAGACTAAACAGCGTATTGGGGGCAACTTTGGGGTTGTTGAGTACGTACACGATTTTTTTTGCTACCATAGCTGGGGACACTAATTCTCCACTTTGCTTGTATTCAATAAACGATTGTACGGCGGGAAAATCCGAAGCTGAGGATTTACGGATTTCTCCTTGCATTGGGGTGTCTATTACGCCCGGAGAAATAGATCGTATATACGCCTTGGGGTTTTCTTTTGCGGCAATTTCTGAGGCTAAGTCCAGGGCCGCCTTTGAGGATCCATAAGCCGCCCAACCTGCAACAGGATATTTTCCGGCACCTGAACTAATATTAATGATGGTACCCAAGCCCTTGGTTTCGATTAAACATTTAGCCATTAACAAGGTGGGGCTTACCACGTTGAGTTGCAGCAAGGTTGCGAAGTCATCGCCTTCTATCTTTGTCAATGGACCTACAGGGCCTAGTGATCCTGCATTATTAATCAAAACCCAAGATTTTACCTGCTCTAAACGAGGCCAACTAAAGTTTTGTATGGCTTTATTCTGGGAAAGGTCCATAGAGCAATGAGTATAATTCTTATGTTCTATGGTACAATTTCTAGACATCCCAAATACGGGCGAATGGGTGTTTTCCAAAAAGTACTCTGCCAACGCTTTTCCTAAGCCTGAGGAAGTTCCAGTAATTAGATACCCAGTCATTTAGGAGTTGATTTCAATAAAACGATCTATGTCCACCTTTTTCCCAAATACTACAATTACATCCTCTTCCATTACCACAGAGTCTACGTTGGGAACTCCTGAGATGTGATAGGTTTCTCCCGTCTTTCTCAAAAGGGTGACCAAGTTGAGATTGTACTTTTCTCTAAGGCCAATGTCTCCTAGAGTTCTATCTTTTAAGGTCTTTGGAGCGCGGATTTCAATAATTTCGTAGGTATCAGGTAAGCTCATACACATGAGAACCCCTGGGTTTAGAAGTTGCTCTGCCATATTGGTAGATACCTCAAACTCTGGAGAGAGGACTTCGGTAATTCCCATTTTTTCTAGGATTCTCCTTTGGGTTTTTCCTTGTGCTCTCCCAATAATTCTTTCTACTCCCAGCTCTTGAAGCTGAAAACAGGTCAGGAGTAAATCTTGAAAATTGGCTCCAATGGAGACCACCACCGCATTCATTTTATGAATGTTTTGAGCTTCTAAGGCTTTTTTGTCTGTAGAGTCCAAGGACACGGCGTAAGCCACATCTTCCTTGATGGTTTCTACCTTTTCTTCATCCACATCAATGGCAATTACCTCTGCTCCTTTTTCTGAGAGTCTTCGGGCAATTGCTGACCCAAATTGGCCCAAACCTATTACTGCATATTTTGTTGATGTCATAATTTAAATCTTTGCTAGTGCCTGTTCTAAGTCCGCTACTAAATCCTCTGAGTCTTCAATTCCAACACTTAAACGTATTAGTGAATCCACCAATCCTGTCTTTTTTCTTTCTTCTACGGGTATGGATGCATGAGTCATGGTCGCTGGATGTCCACATAAGGACTCCACACCGCCTAGAGACTCTGCTAATGTAAAAACCCTTAGTGTAGAAACAAGGGCAAAGGCGTCATCCATTTGATCCTCCTTTAGAGAAAAGGAAACCATTCCGCCAAAGTTTCGCATCTGTTTTGCCGCAATATCATGGTTTTTGTGATCTATAAATCCCGGCCAATAGACCTTGTCCACCTTGGGGTGATCTTTTAAATATTTTGCCACCACTTCTCCGTTCTGGCAATGTCTGTCCACTCTTACATGAAGGGTTTTAATTCCTCTGAGGACCAAAAAACTATCCATAGGTCCACAAATGGCTCCTGAGGAGTTTTGAATAAAGTGCAACTTCTCTGCAAGAGTCTCATTATTTACGACGAGTGCACCTAAGACCACATCAGAATGCCCACCCAAATACTTGGTGGCAGAATGCAAAACAATATCTGCCCCTAAGTCCAAGGGGTTTTGTAGGTAAGGCGTTGCAAAGGTATTGTCTACCGTTATGGTGATGTCTTTTCCCTTCCTTAAATTAGATACCTCTTGAATATCAATTATACTCAGCATGGGATTAGTAGGAGTCTCTATCCAAATAAGACGGGTTTTATTATTTATTTTTTGAGCAACCTGCTCGGTGTCTTGCATATTCACAAAATGAAATACAATCCCAAAATCTTGATAAATCTTAGTAAAAAGTCGGTAAACTCCACCGTATAAATCATGGGTAGAAATCACCTCATCTCCTGGCTTTAATAATTTTAACACGGCGTCAGCTGCTGCCAATCCCGAACCAAAAGCCAATCCATGTGAACCCTTTTCTATGGATGCCAATGCCTTTTCTAAGGCATGCCTTGTAGGGTTTTGTGTTCTTGAATATTGATATCCTAGATGTTCTCCTGGCTGAGTCTGAACGTAAGTAGAAGTTTGATATATAGGAGGCATAACCGCTCCGGTGGACGGGTCTGGAGATTGCCCACCGTGGATAGCCTTGGTTCCGAACTTTACATCTTCCTTCATGGTTACCAAATATTTTTGAATACTATTGACGCTAAGGACCACATAAATTGAGGCTAGTCTAACGCTTTGGTATTCCAAAATGAAAAACAAAGGTAAGAAAGACCGACGAAACAATGTATCTTTGAAGTTGACCGATACATAAGGGTTAACCCCACCAAACACCCATTGTTTTGAAAACTATTTTTCACCTATCTACCTGTAGCACCTGCCAACGTATTTTACGAGAATGGCCTACAGAAAACTCTATTCTAAGAGAAATCAAAACCCAACCCATTACCCCTGAGGAGTTGGAACAAATGAAAGCGCTTTCTGGGTCCTATGAATCGCTCTTTAGCAAACGAGCCATGAAATACAGGGGTCTTGGGTTACATGAAATGAACCTTACCGAAGAGGATTATAAAAAACAAATTCTCGAGGAATATACTTTTTTAAAAAGGCCCGTTTTAGTAACCGAAACCGAGATTTTTATTGGCAATAGTAAAAAAGTTGTTGAGGCAGCCAAAACCGCATTGTCTTGAAAAGGGACCTTTTAAAGGCCCATGGAGCCTTATTTGCCGTTGCCCTAATCTACGGCCTCAATTACCTGGTGGCCAAAGATGTGATGCAAGGGTATTTAGATCCTAGAGAATTTATCCTGATTAGAGCTGTGGGTGCTACCCTGCTTTTTTGGATTTTACATGCCATTACGGGAAAATCAAAACAAATAATCAAAAAGAAAGACTTGGGAAGAATGGCCTTGGCGGGTCTTTTTGGCGTTGCTGCCAACCAAATATTTTTCTTTGAAGGTCTCCATTTGACAACTCCCATAAACGCCTCCATTATAATGACCATAAATCCTGTTTTGGTGCTTCTGCTGTCTACCATTTTCCTTAAAGATCCTCTTTCTCCCCTTAAGATTTTTGGAATTGCCATGGGAGGTACAGGAGCTATCATTTTAATCTCTCAAGGAGGTAGTGCCAATTTACTGGCCGCAGGGGAAGGTTTGGGCAATCTCTTTGTTTTGTTCAACGCCCTGAGTTATGGATTGTATCTAGTGGTAGTAAAACCTCTAATGATCACCTACAGCCCCTTACAAGTAATTAAGTATGTGTTTTTATTTGGAATGATTTACGTTATTCCTTTTAGCTTTTATCAATTGGAAGATACCCCGTGGGAAGCCTTTGATACGGCCGTTTGGCTCAAGGTTGCATTTGTTGTGGTCTTTACTACCTTTTTTGCCTATTTGCTCAATATATATGCAATAAAAAGCGTGGCAAGCACCACCGTGAGTATTTACATTTACCTACAGCCCTTCTTTGCAACCACTTTCTCACTATGGGTAGGAGTAGACCACTTGGATGGGACCAAAGTAATTTCTGCGGTTTTAATCTTTGCAGGTGTTGGCATGGTAAGTTATCGAAAATTGAATAAGTCCTCCATTTCCCCTGAATAAATACCTTTGTAAAAAATAGCGAAGTCTATGATTCTATCCATGACAGGTTTTGGTAAAGCCGTAATCCAATTATCTGGAAAAAAAATTACCGTAGAGATTAAGTCTCTAAACTCTAAATCCCTTGACCTAAACGTTAGGATTCCTTCTATTTACAGAGAGGTAGAATTAAAAATAAGAAATCTTATTGCTGCAAGTGTGGTTCGTGGAAAAGTGGACTTTAACCTCTATGTAGAAAATACAGCAGGAGACAGTCAGACGCGTATCAACGAGCAGTTGGTAAAACAATATGCTCAACAATTAGAGACCATAAAGGGAGATTTAAGCATAGAAAGCGACACCCTTGCCATAGCGATGAGGTTACCTGATGTTTTGCAAACAGAAAGAGGAGAGCTTAATCCTGAGGAATGGAAAGAGGTTCAATCCGTAATTAAGTCTGCACTTGAACAATTGAATGACTTTAGAAAAACAGAAGGTCAAAGTTTAGAAAACGACCTTTCGGGAAGAATAGCAGCCATAAGGGATTATGCAGCTAAGGTGATTCCCTTTGAATCAGAACGATTAGACCGAGTTAAGGAAAGGCTCACCAAAGGTCTGGAAACCTTGGGAGAAGGAGCGGACTCCAACCGATTTGAACAAGAGTTGATTTTTTACATAGAAAAGCTAGATATCAACGAAGAGAAGGTAAGACTTGCACAGCACCTTGAATACTTCGAAAATACAATGAATACTCCAGCTCCGGGAAAAAAACTCGGCTTTATTTCTCAAGAAATCGGTCGTGAAATCAACACCATGGGATCCAAGGCAAACCATGCCGAAATTCAAAAGTTTGTGGTGGGCATGAAGGATGAATTGGAGAAAATTAAAGAACAAGTCCTCAATACATTATAATGGGAAAACTGGTCATCTTTTCTGCCCCATCGGGCTCTGGAAAAACCACAATAGTCAAGGAGCTTTTGCCTGGCTTTCCTGAATTAGAATTTTCTATTTCGGCCACGAGCCGCGCCCCTAGAGGACGTGAGGTTCAAGGAGTAGATTATTACTTTTACAGTGCAGAAGAATTTAGAGCCAAAATCAAAAATGACGAGTTTTTAGAATGGGAAGAAGTGTACGAAGGCACCTATTACGGCACCCTTAAATCTGAAGTAGATAGAATCTGGAAAAAAGGACATTCTGTGATTTTTGATATTGACGTGGAAGGAGGGGTAAACCTAAAGTCTCAATTTGGAAACAAAGCGCTTAGCTTATTTGTAAAAGCACCTTCTTTAGAAGAATTAGAACTGCGCTTGCGAGGAAGAAATACCGATTCAGAAGAAAAAATCATTCAACGTATGGACAAAGCCTCGCGTGAATTGACCTACGCCCCAAAATTTGATGTCACCATAGTCAACGATGAGCTAACTCACGCCGTCAACCACGCCAGAACCGCCCTTAAAGCATTTTTTGAAAATGATTAAAACGGGTTTGTTTTTTGGAAGCTACAACCCTATTCACGTAGGGCACGTCATCATTGCTCAACATCTTTTGGCCAATTCTGACTTGACGGATTTATGGTTTGTAGTCACCCCGCACAACCCTCATAAGAACAAACAAACGCTGCTAGAAGATAGGCAACGACTCCACATGGTCAATCTGGCGCTTCCTGATCCTTACCATATGAGAGCTTGTGATGATGAATTTGCTCTCCCCCAGCCCTCCTATACCATTACCACCCTTACCCACTTGGCAGAGAAATATCCCGATAGGGATTTCTCCCTGATTATGGGACAGGACAATTTAGCCTCCTTTCACAAGTGGAAAAACCACGAATTGATTTTGGAAAGGCATGACCTGTACATTTACCCCAGATATGGCGATTTTAGTTCTCGATTTGATCATAACCCTAAGGTTCATCACATCGCAGCTCCCAAGATAGAATTGAGCGCTACCGAAATTAGAAAGGCCATAAAAGATAAAAAAAACATCAGCGCTATGTTACCCCCCAAGGTTTGGAAGTATATACAAGCCAACTCTTTTTACCAAATCTAGGGTATAGGCTACTATGTTTATTATCTGGAATTTAGGGGATTGGTAATCTGAGGTTTCAAGGTCTTTACTTTTTGTAACCCAATAGAATCTCTACTTTTGTAGAGCAGAAAAAATTGAACCATGAAAAAAAGTATTGTAATCGTTGTTTTCTCCCTGTTCTCTCAAGTAGTTTGGGGGCAGATTTCTTTTGGGGAAATAAAGATGCAAAAAGATGTTTATCTCTATGGAATAGGAGAAGGTATCAATCAACGCAAAGCAGACAAAGCGGCCTTAGATGACCTGATTTCACAAATTCAAGTGCGCGTAGTATCTGAATTCTCCTCTCAATTAGAGGAGACCATAGATGGTGATAATATTTCTGTGGAGGAGTATACAGAGGCCATGATCAAAACCTATTCTAGCAGTGACTTAACTCAGGCAGAAAGACTTATCATCTCAGAGGACCCCTACCAGGTGGTCAGGTATATAAAAAGAGAAAAAATTGCCGAAATCTTTGAGGCTCGCAAAAGTAAAGTTTTTGATTATTTAGAATCTGCAGATAAGGCTGAGGCCGCAGGCAAAATTGCGGACGCCATCAAATATAATTATTGGGCACTTGTGATGCTTAAATCTCTTCCGGACTCGCGATCGGTAGTGGTCGAAGACCAAGATGGAGACCAAGATATATTGAGCGTGGAGCTTCCCAGAAAAATCAATGACATTTTTGATAACCTAAGAATTCGCACCTTAGAAACTGAGGTTAAAAACAAAAATCTAGGGATAGATATAGAAGCCACTTACAATGGAATTCCGGTGTCTAACTTAGATTTTACCTATTGGGACGGTGTAGGCAAGTCCCCCATTCAGGGACTTAAGGATGGTATTGGAAAGATCTATCTATACAACCAAACCATAGTACCCGAAGAGGTTCTTCTTCAAATAGAATACGTGCAGGCGGATCAATGGGGTATAGACAAGGATCTTTTGGTCGTTATGGAGGAGTCCAAGCGCATTAAGTTTAAAAAAGCGACCTATGCGCTTAAAACCAAAAAAAGACCCTCTACAGTCCTCAATAACAACAGCGCAGTTAGTAGAAATAGCACCTATATAACAGCCGCTGCGGTTACCTCTAAGAAAAATGCAAAAAAGGTCTCTGCAGCGCGTGTAGTTGTGGACGATTACCAGGAGTCACTAACCCACATTGTAAACGCTATTTCTAGTAAAAACTATGAGGCAGCAGCTTCTGAATTTACGCCCGAGGGACTCAAAATGTACAACGACCTGCTTGCCTATGGTAAAGCTGAAATCATCACGGCCAACACTGAACCCGTAGCTATTAAAGTGAATAATCAAACCGTAGTGAGAAGCATACCCATGAAGTTTAGCTTTCCAAGAAACAACCGAAGCTTTACAGAGGATGTGAATTTTATATTTGATGAAAACAATAAGGTTTGTGCCATCTCCTTTGCGCTTTCTCAAATTGCCATCAATGATATTATGGAAAAGTCCAAGTGGCCCGAAACGGACAAGTATCAGATCATCCACTTTATGGAGAATTACAAAACTGCATATTGCCTTAAGCGTTTGGATTATTTAACCTCTATTTTTGATGACGATGCCCTTATTATTGTAGGTCACGTCGTAAAACAGAATAAGGACGCGGCCAAAGGCCTCTATAACAATGAAAAAGTAGAATACAATAAGTACACCAAGCAGGAATATATAGATAAGCTCAAGGTTCTATTTAGGACCAAAGAGTACGTAAATATTCAGTTTGAGGATAATGAGGTTCTGGCCGGTAAATACCCACACACCTATGGAATACAGATCAAGCAGAATTACTATTCCTCTAACTATGGTGACAAGGGCTACCTCTTTTTATTAATTGACCTTCAAGATCCAGAAAAACCCTCTATTTACGTGAGAACCTGGCAGCCCTCTAAAGACGACAATGGTCAAATCTTTGGAATACAGGACTTCTAGACTTCATCCATTCAGAAAGAAGACTCTCAAAAAATCATTATAAAAAACCCCGCCAAATGGCGGGGTTTTTTGTAGTTAGGGATTCTTTCCTCATTAGAATGGGAATCCCATTCCCAAGGTTACCATGGGAACAAAAGAAATATCTGGATCGGTTACCAAGGTTTTCCTTGTATTGGTTCCTTGGTCCGTCATGTAGTACAATTGGTTGCTCAGGTGATTGTCGTATTCGTAAATGGTAGTTTCTGCATAAATGCTAAAGACATCCTCCACTGCGTAAACAATACGGGGTCTAAATCCTAGGAAGTATTTAAACCCTAACCCGTAAAGGTCTTCTCCGTCTGCCAGCTCACCCACTCCATCTTCCAAAAATGAAAATCCAAATCCAGCGTACATGTTTAGCTCCAGCATTAGAGAGCTGGAACCGGATTCATAAAACCCAAAGCCATACCCCAATTCATAATCAATTAAGGAAAGTGTGCTATATTCTATAACATCATCGGCAGCATCTCCATTTGCCTTTCTTTGTGCAATTTGATTGTTGTAGACAGAGGGAGAATTAGGGGATGCGCTTGCCTCTCCGGATTCAAGAAAGGAATAGGCAGGTATTGAGGAGTAGTCGTAATTAAAGTTCATAGAACCGTACCAACCCCCTCCAAAGAAGCTTTTAAAGAACATTCCCAAACGCGTTCCGTCATAAGAGTTGCTTCCCAAGACAAAACCCCAGTACCCTGAATAGGAATCATTGGATCCAAACTGTTCGTATAAGGAGTTGTCATAAGGAGAGGTTAGATTAAATCCAATCCCAAGAGTGACGGCAGGAAGGTCCGTTACGTTTTCTGTTGATTGAGCACTAGAGATGCTGAATTCATCCGAAAAGGAAAGTCCCTCTTGAACCAAATTATCAAAGTTATACAAAGAGGTTCTAGCCCTTATGTAAAACCCACCAAAGTTAACTCTCAAGGATCCGTCCAAACCATATCCATAATGCGTTGCTCCAGGTTCTATGGGCTGTACATCGGACATTTCACCTCCGGTAAAGTAGATTCCGCCATAGAGGTAAGCATCCAAATCAAAGGAGATGGTTACATTTTCATTCCCAAAACCATAATTCAATCCTACAAGTCCTGCAGTAGTTAAAGTGTTGAGCTCTTGATCTTTTAATTCTACCATTCCTGTAGAGGGGTCAAAAGTATTGGTTTCTATAGGAATGGAGCGGTAGGCAACATTGGTCAAAGGCACTGCAAAATGGAAATACCTCTTGTAGCGAGTACTTCTCATTTCAAACCCATAATTATCCCTTAGGTAATAATTAAATTCTAAATCGGTGCGACCATCAAACATATCTACATACTCATTGGAAGCAATGATTCTATCCATTTTTTGAGCTACAGAAACTTTTTCCAAATCATAGGAATATGATTTTCCCGCATAGTAAACATCCTCAATGGTAAATGGGTTGTAGCCATCTTGTTCTATCCTGAATTTTAAATTTTCATTGGATCCCAATGGAATGTAGGTATACGGTGTAGTACCTGCATAAGTAAAGCCATTCCCCTCATCCTTGTAAACCACAGATCCGGTAGGATTTGAATTAATGATTATATCCATAGACTTGGAGAGAACGGGATTCAAGTTTAATTCTTGGTCTTCGGCAAGGGTTATGGATCGTATTTCTGGAGCATAACCCGATTTTCTAATCTCTATATTATGAGTACCAATCTGCAGGTATAAGGCTTGGGGAGTTTTCCCCATCAACTTGCCATCAACATAAAGGTCCGCATCATCTGGGGTAGATTCTGCAACCAACATTCCTTGAATGGGAAGTAGTTTCTTATCCAAATTAAAGGGCACCCCTGCAGTAATATTTACAATGGTATCAAAGGTGTAATATTGGGGGCGTTCAATAGATATATGGTGAAGTCCATCTAGCATCTTCCCATAAAAATTTCCCATGGCTATTTTTTCATCATCTATATAAATCTCTGCTTGATCGTTTGTAACAATAGAAGACATCGATACCGTGGACTTAAGAACTTTCTCTATGAGGTACTCTCTTTGCTTTTCTATTAATGTATCAAATTCTAATGTTCCAAAATCTTCCATCTCCAAGGTAATAGTTGTCATGCCTGGATTGATTCTTATGGTTGCAGGTGTGGTTTGTTCTTGCTCTATTCCGTCAACCAAAATTGTAGCTCCTGTTTGGGGCTTGGTAGACAGGGTTACTTCTGCAAAATCGGGAACTAGAGAAAAGTTGAATTCTCTTAGTCCTTCGGGTACAATCACGATCTCGGATTCCATTTTATCATACCTAGGAGCCGAAAGAACCAATCGGTATTTGCCATTACTCAACATTTTTGAAGCCTTTCCTTCTACGGCTTTTCTAGGGGCTTGTATTCTCTTGCCGCTTTCTCCTGCCTCAAATATTTCGTATCGAGCATTTGGTGGGTCCAAGAGAAAAGTAACTCTTTCTGGTTTTACTTTTTTGTACGTGGTTTGAGCAACTACATTAGAAAGTAAATACATCTTATAGGTTTTCCCTTGTTTGATAATAGTGGGAATGGTTACTTCTAAATTCCCTCTATCAGGATGCTTTAGATACATAATACGGGTATTGGCAGGGATCCACAAATAATACTCAGACTCTTTTTCTTCCATTCCACATGGAGAAAATCCCTTGAGGTCAAATTTTAAACCATGAACTCCTCCCTTGGAGATTATCACAAGGGCACACGGATTGTCATTGATGTCTGTTCTTTCGTTTTGCTTAGCCTCAATACTGCTTTCGTCCAACTTAATGGTTCCCTGCACAGAGTATGTGGCTGTCTGGGAAACTAGGAGGTGAGAAAAGAAAACGCAAATGAATAGAAGTAAAATTCTTTTCATAGGTAATTGTTTGGTTTTTAGGCTTTGAACAAAATTAATGAAAAGCGGGGACCCATGTGGTCCCCGCGTAGCGGTATTTTAATCTATCCAAATAATATCTGCAGGCTCATCCTTAAAGCTTGGTTGTGAAAGCCCTGGGCCTGCGTTAATGTAAGTGGGGTCACAGGCTACATACTTTTTACCATTCAGCATAAAGTAGTCCCCTTGAAGGTCAATGTTTACGGCCGTAGAAATGTGTCCGGGATAATCCAGACCAACCACATCCAGTTTTAAATAGCGCTTTACCATCCAGCTGTAAAAGATGGATCTATCCTCGCAATCAGCATAGGGATAGGCCAAAATTTCTACCGGATAAAAGTACTTCTCTCTACCAAATTGATCCTGATCGGTTTCGTATTCAAATCCCAATTGGGTCATGTGTAAAAGGAACGCAACGCCTTCTTCTACACTCATGCTGCTAAGTATGGGAACAAGAGCTCTATCGAGTGCATCCGAAGTTTCCTTTGGAATGCTTTGACCAAAATAATTTCCAATCTCTACCGGTGGAACATCATCCAAAAAAGCGGTCAATGAAGGGCTGAAAGGAACATCAAATGAATACACCGCTCCTTTGTAATTGAAGGACAGGTTTCTCATTTTAAGGTCACCTCCTAGATCTGGGTTTTGACTCAAGCTAAGAGAAAGCGATCGAGCTGATTCTGAGTAATTGGCATCGTAAGAATAGATTTCGTTAGAATATCTAGCCCTTGGTTCCATGATGTAAAACATGACTCCATCAAACTTTAGAAAAGTGTGGGAAAACACTTTTTCAGAAAAATTGACCAACACCAACAAGTGGTTTTGAGACCTTGCAAGCTTGAGTTCGTAACCCATTTTGCTCGCTAAAAAAACCGTCACTACCCTTTGGCCATTGCCATCTGAGGTAAGTTGCTGTGACATCTCCTTGAGCATAAGGTAGACGCCCCAGTCGTTGAGGTTCTTTTGAGAAATCTCCTTATCTATTAGGTCTAGAGGTTCAGCAACTTCATACCAAGCAGCCAATTGAACCCAAGCAATGGATACCTCCTCTTCCGAGGGACCCCATGCAATTTCTGGCAAGGGCAAGGTTGACCAGCCTATGGTTTGTCCGTAAAACGAAAAATCAGAATTCACCAAAGAAGAAGGTGAAGGCTTAGGCGCCCCCGGTTTCACCTCTGGAACGGTAGGAACCGCAATTGGAGGAAGTACTTTGGGAACGGAAATCGGTTTGGTCGTAAGATTTACCGGGTCATCCCCCGCTCCTGGGACATCCTCAAAAGTAGGAACTACCTCTGGTTTGGGGGTAAGTATTCTCTTCTTAGCCTCCATGAGTTGCTTCTCCTCCCAACGGTTCTTTACAAACTTTGCGAAGTCTCTATCTCTCGCTTCTACAAAGTTTGCAAAGTCTTGTTGACGCTTCTTTTTAAAAGCTTCAAAGTCTGTTTGTGAGAAACCAACAAAAGAGGACAGAAGTAGAGATACCGCTAAAGTGTAACGGATCTTTACCATGTGAATGCTTTTTTAGTTTTTGCGCTCTTGCATTTTCTCCATCTCCTTGGCAAAGTCATCCTTGTACTGCTCGTAATCGTAATCGATTCTCAACTCAGCATCTTCAGTTAGACCTTTGTAATACTTGTCTGCAACGGAGCTAGCAGAAAGTTCATAAGCAGTGTAGCATATGTACAAAGTTTGTCCTTGACTATTGGTTCTCATACCGTACTTGGTACATATGGAGTTAGCCCCTTTAAGCTCTTGATCAATAATAGTCTTTTGCATGTCTTCCATTTTTCCTCTAACTGTAAAGTTTTCGTTCTCAGAACGCTCATTCAAATAGTTAGTAGTCAATCCTTGGAATACTTGACTCAAGGTAGCTGCAACCTCGTTAATCGCATTTGATTTTGCCTTTTTCTGTGCAGCATTTTTATTGGGGCTTTCAGAAGATCCAATTCCTCTAATTACTTCTCCGTCAGTTTGGAATTCAGGTCCAGTACATGGATCGTCTTCCAACATAGTAATTCCTTGATCTTTTTTTGTTATGGCATCATCTCCTCCTCCACAAGCGGTAAATAACAATGAACCTGCGAATACCATGCTTAAATAAACTACTTTTTTCATCGGTTGATTTTTTAATGTTTTGATTGGACTAAATTATAAAAAGGGTTTTTTCCTTAGGCTCCCTAATTTAGGGTATTTATAAGAATTGGATGGATTACCCCTTTAATTTTTATCCATTCTAACTAAATAGTTTTACCTTTCTTATTACAAAATTTACACATGAAGTTCCTCCAAAAAGTAGCCCAACATTTGGTGTCCCAGCCCCCAGACAACCTCCATGAAGCCTTGGTTATCACACCTAGCAAAAGAGCAGAGTTGTTTTTAAAGACAGAATTAGCCGACGCCATTTCTACTCCCGCCATTGCCCCGAGGTTTATGACCATAGAGGAATGGGTAGAAAGTACTACGGGGACAACGTTGATTTCTGGTCTTCCCTTGTTGGCAGAGCTTTATGCTACTCATCTGGATCTCTTAGGAGAGGAAGCCAACTCCTTTGAGGAATTCACCAAATGGGGACAATCTCTGTTGGGGGACTTTAATGAAGTAGATAGATATAGACTAGACCCATCTCAAGTTTTTGCCAACCTAAGAGATGCAAAAGTTTTGGAGCGATGGGGGCTAATGCCCGAGGAGGAACCCACAGACTTAATGGAAAACTACCTTAGGTTTTGGGAACATATCAACCCCCTTTTTGAAGGTTTTAAAAAGCGACTTTTCCAACAAAACAAAACGTATCAAGGAAGTGGTTTTAGGCTAATGTCTGATCGTCTTGACCTCCTAGACCAATGGATAAAAGAACACAATATTTCTCAAACCTACTTAGTAGGATTCAATGCTTTAAACGCTTGCGAAGAGCTTGTTTTTAGACATTTGTTGCAAGGCGGGAAGGCGGAGGTTTTATGGGACTTTGACTCGTACTATACGGATCATCCTCACCAAGAGGCAGGTTTTTTTATTAGAGAGTACCTTGAGGGTTGGCCGGAATTAAAATCGCAATCTTTACGGTGGATCTCTGAGGATTGGGATACGGCTCCTAAGTCCATTTGCGTTAGTGGAGTATCAGGATCCTTTGCTCAAGCGCAAAAAGTATCGGAAATAATTTCTGGCCTACCTCCAGAAGCCATAGAAAATCAAAAAGTAGCGGTTGTCCTTGCAGATGAGGGTTTGTTGATTCCCGTTGTGGACGCTCTTCCCGAATCGGTTAGTTCCTTTAATATCACCATGGGGCTACCCCTTACAGAAACCCCATTAGCAACCTTTGTTTTACAGTTGGTTTCGGTTTTAGAAAAAAGGGAGAAAAGTGGCAATAGCTCCTTTTATTACTTGGATTTAGTGCGGCTCCTAGAGCAACCACCCTTGGGGGAATATTTAAATCATCTGGGGATTTCGGCGAAAGCTTTTATCAAAAAAATACATCATAAAAACTGGGTCTACCTCTCATGGAAGGATGTTTTAAAAAACCTTCCTGAATTAAAAGGCGATGCTTTGGACCACTTGATGACGGAGGATATTTCTATAAAAGAATGGTTTTCTAGTGGTCAAGCGTTTTTTAGGAATTACGGGAAGCAGGTATCTACGGATAAGATAGAAAGTGAATCCGCCTATAAATTACACAGCATCTTGGGGCAATTATTACTCCTTGTGGAAACCCATGATTTTTTACAATCCTTTGTTCAATTAAAGCCCTTTATTAAACAATCCCTTTCAGAAGATACTTTAGATTTTGTTGGAGAACCTTTAGAGGGACTTCAGGTTTTAGGAATTTTAGAAACTCGATTACTCGACTTTGATCATGTAATCATGACCTCGGTAAACGAGGGCGTTTTACCCAAGGGGAAGACCTCGGGTTCCGTAATTCCGCTGGATCTAAAGAGAGGTTTTGGTCTACCTACCCACAAAGAAAAAGATGCCGTATATGCTTACCACTTTTACAGATTGTTGCAAGGCGCCAAGGAGGTGCATTTAATTTACAATGTAGCGCCTTCTGAGATCGGGACTAGGGAGCCTTCTCGATTTATTCTTCAACTACAAAGAGAATGGGGGCATGAACCCTTTCAAGATTTTTTCATTCAAACGGAAGACACCTATTTACCTGCTAAAACTCATGAAGAAGAGTACAGCGTTTCCAAAACTCCAGAACTTTTAGAGAGGCTAGAATCCATTGCATATGCTAAGGGTTTTAGCCCTTCTTCCTTGACTAGTTACATCAATAATCCACTGACCTTTTACAAACAACGAGTACTTAGTGTTTCTGAAGCGGATGAAGTAGAGGAAACCATTGGGGATAACACTTTGGGTAACTATTTGCACGAGGTGTTAGAAGATCTGTATACTCCACACCTAGAAAAGGGAACTCTTTTACAAGAGGACCACATAAAAAACATGTTTGCTCCGGGCAAAGAACTTTTACTGAAGGCCTTTAGAAAGGACTTTTCTGAAAAATCCCTACAAGAAGGGAAAAACTATTTGATCTTTAACGTAGCTCTAGAAATGCTCAATACCTACTTAAAGGCAGAGCAAAAAAGAATTTCTGACCAGAGCACATCGGGTCACCTAACGTGTGTTTTGGAATTGGAGAAAGAATATTCATGTTCCCTTACTGAAGGAGAAAAACCTGTCGTTTTGAAGGGCTTAATTGACAGAATAGATTCTACTCATGGAATTACTCACATTTTAGATTATAAGACGGGAACCCTGAATGAAAATGATTTAAAAATAAAATCAGACTCTCTTTTAACAGAACTCAACAGGTCAAAAGACAAGGCTATACAGCTTATTTGCTACGGATGGATGTATCTATCTGAGAACCCCAGGGCCCAAATATCTTTGGGGATTATTGGGTTAAGACGATCGGGCGTGGTATTTCCTCTAACTATTGATCGCAACAAAACCGTGTTTACCCGAGAGGACCTAGAGCCCTTTATGCTTCAGATCAAGAAGGTTATAGATGAAATTCTAGACCCCTCCATACCCTTTATCCTCAATCCTAAAAGCCGCTACTAACATGGATCTCACCTCAGCTAGAAACCGAATATCACCCTACATTCACAAAACGCCCTTGATTCATTCAGAGACCTTTGACCAGATGGTAAAGGGAACTGTTTACTTTAAGGCTGAAAACCTCCAAAAAGTAGGGGCCTTTAAGGCCCGAGGAGCTATTAACTCTTTGTTATTACTAAACGAGGAGCAGCAAAAAAAGGGTGTAGGGACTCATTCTTCTGGAAATCATGGTCAGGCCTTGGCTTGGGCAGCAAAGCAACTAGGGATAAACGCCACCGTGGTGGTGCCCTCCAATGCTCCCAAGGTAAAAGTAGCGGCAATGATAGGCTATGGCGCCGAAGTTATTTTTTGTGAACCTACATTAGCAGCTAGAGAGTCCACTCTTCTGGAAGTACTCGAACGGACAGGGGGCGCAGAAGTACACCCTTACAATCAAATACCTACCATTTTAGGTCAGTCCACATGTGCACAAGAAATCATGGAGGAGCTACCTGATTTGGATGCCATAGTCTCCCCATTGGGAGGTGGGGGTCTTCTCTCAGGAACCCTATTGGCCACAGCTCAAAAAGATATTGACGTTTATGGAGTCGAGCCAATAAACGCAAATGACGGCTGGCAATCGCTAAAAGCAGGAAAACTCATCCCATCTGTTAATCCAAATACACTTGCCGATGGCCTTAAAACTTCCTTGGGATCATTGACTTATCCCATTATTAGGGATGGCGTCAAAGATATTCTGACTGTTTCTGAAGAAGACATTGTCAAATGGACCTATTGGATATGGCAGAGAACCAAGCAGATTATTGAGCCCTCTGCAGCTGTAGGGATTGCTGCTGTCTATGAAAACAAATCCCTTTTTGAGGGAAAAAAGACTACCGTTATTCTAACAGGTGGAAATGTAGATATCTCAAAAATGGCGTCGCAATTTATTGGATAGAAGCCAATTTTGCTACGTACTTTCCAATAATATCGAATTCTAAATTGACAGAAGAACCTATCTCAAGAGTATGGAAAACTGTGTGCTCATAGGTGTAGGGAATAATAGCAACAGAAAATTCTTTGGCCTTAGAGTTTACAACCGTTAAGCTGGTTCCATTTACGGTAATAGAACCCTTCTCTACCGTTACATATTCTGGTCTAGAAGGCTCGTAAGAGAAGGTAAAAATCCAAGACCCCTCTTCCTCCTCAATTCCTGTACATTTGCCCAGCTGATCCACATGACCTTGAACAATATGGCCGTCTAGTCTACCCCCCATTTTCATGCACCTCTCTAGATTGACAGGAGAGCCTTCTCGCCATTCCAGAAGGCTCGTCTTTCTTATGGTTTCTGCAATGGCGGTAACTGTATAGCGATTTTCTTGAATATCAATAACCGTAAGACACACACCATTGTGAGCTACGGATTGGTCAATGGACAATTCTTCCGTAAAGGGACACGAAAGGGTGATGTGATGGTTTTCTCCTTCTACCCTAATATTTTCTATTGTCCCTAGGGCTTCTATAATTCCTGTAAACATGTTTTATCTAAATAAGTGAATGGTCCCGTTAATGGTTTGCTCTTGAGGAGCTGAGATGCTTTTGGGAGTAAATGAACAAACATAAAAATAGACTCCATCAAAACAATCAGGACCTGAGTTTAAAACTTTACCGTTCCAACCCGTATTAATAAATTCATCTTGACTATTGGTCTCGTATACCAGGCGTCCGGTTCTATCAAAAACTTGAATCTTGAACTGGTCAATGTCTTTAAAGAATGGAATTCCATCTTCGTCCCTACGAGGTGTAAAAAAGTCATTGGTGCCATCGTCATCAGGAGTAAATACGTTTGGCAATTGAATAACCGGACAACCATCTATACACACAACATTACTAAATACCCCCTCATTGGCGACGCCCCCATTGTCCTGGTCGGCATCATCTACGGCAGTTACCGCATAACAGCCTACAATGGATCCATCAAAGTTAGAAAACTCTTGCGCCGTTATATTACTCACCAAGGGAGTGGATGGCCAATCGGCATCTACATTGGGTTTAAAATATATGTTGTAAAACTGTATATCATCGGTACAAAGTGGGCCTGTTTGATCTACCCAAAACAATCGTAAATATCCTATGTCACAATTGGCTTCATAATCCAATATTGGAGGACATGGCCCCGTAGTATCTAAAGGTACTCCACATGCAATTTGTGAATTATTGAACAGTGGGGAGGGCAATCCGGTTCCACTATAAGAACCCATTGTTTGCATATAATAGCAATAATTCTCTCCATTTACCAAACCTGTATCCTGATAGGTGCCATTTCCATAGACAGTGGTGAGTGAATCAAAATTCCCAGACCCCGTTGGATTTTCTCTGAAAACCACGATAGAATCAATACTCCAAGGAGTAACGGTATTCACGGTCAAAAAGTTTGATTTATCAAAGGGAAAGACCTCTAGAAACGGTGAGCTTCCGCTCTGATTGTAACCAATCAAAGTCGCTCCTCCCTGGCCAAAGAGAGCCACTCGGTAAAAATATGAGTTCTCTAATGTATTGAGGCCATTGTCTGCATAAAAGGTGTCCAGATCAATGTCGTTTCCTGTATAAATGGTTTGGAAGGTAGTGTTGTCTGTACTCCTTTCTAGTTGATAACTATAGGGAGGAGGCACAGCAGCAGAATCAATAGAGTCTGGAGCAACCCATCTCAAGTCCATTTCTCCCGTGGCAATATCCGTGATTAGGACACTTACATTGGTGAGTATAGGAGCGGTTTTGTCCAATTCAGCACAAAACTCAACGGAGGCAATGGATTCTGCTCCATCTGGAAAGATGGCAACTACCATATAGCAATATTGTACTCCAAAGGTGAGGGCTTCTGTATCCGTATAATTAGAAGAAGTGTGACCCGTAGAAGAACCCAAATATGTGTACCCTGTGTAAGCAGGCACTCCTGTTTCGCACGGAGAAGGAGAAAATCCAAAGGACCCTTCCCTTTTGTAAACATCATATGAGACGACCTCGGTACAAACGCTTTGTTCCCAATCCAAAAAAATGGTTCCTCCTGTTGGGGTTGCCGTTGGATTTTTAGGGGAAGGGCCAACGATTTGAATCCCAACAGTTTCTATGTCTACCAGACTGGGGTCATTGATGTTGATAGGCGTATCCTCTGCTTTAAAGTTTATATAGTAAGGTTGCTGTCTAACATGAGAGCATTCTGCGTCCCAAGAAAAAGGAGTTGTGATAGAGCCTACCCCAGTTATGGGTTGATTAAACAGCGGTGGTGGAATCAACTCAAATGGCCCACCTGTAGCGGTTAATCGTATAGGGTTAAAGTCTGGATCGGATACGCTTACATTGAAGTTTAAGGTGTTTCCCGCCTCTATACAGAAAGGTCCAAGGGGGTCGATTACAGGTGGCTGGTTAGAACAAGACTCTATGTCTACTTGAAGGTCGCGGGTTACCGTCCCCATAAGTTGATATTGCCCATTGGGGCCTTTTCTATATTCAGAAATTAGAATGGCGAAATTAAACTGACCTTGGGCTTGAGGTACATCCCAAACCATATCTCCAGTAAGGGAATCAATTACCAAAGGATCCTGAACAATATTGGGATCATACGTGGCTACAATAGTTGTGCCTGCCGCACCTCTACAATCTACTAACTGATACGCCAAGCTATCTCCGTCCACATCAAATGCACTTGGATTGTGAATAAATGTTCTGTTAACACAACCATCATCAATGGGTGGGTTTAGTAATTCTGGCGAATTGTTGGGTCCCAACGCATCGTTGATCACTAGGGTCGTATTTATAAAGAAAGGCACCTCAACGGAAACTGGAATATTTGATACACCTGCATTTCTATTGGGGTCTTCTAGAGAAAGAGAATAGAACCCTGGAGCTTGATAGGTATGAGTCCCGGTGTAAATGTTTTTTCTAACTGTAGAGCTTATGACCTCTCCTGCTCGTGCCGGAGCCGAGCAAATGGTAGAAGGAGCTCCGTTGTTCCTGATAAGTACAGAGGACGAGTTGTCTCCCCATTGAATGGTGAGATCACAACGGTCAGCTGCTCCGGGAAGTGCATTGGTGTAAGTAGTAATGGTTACCTCGTAGGTCAGTCCTGACACCCAAGTATAGGTTATCTCGCCTGCTCTATTATGGGTGGCCTCAACAGAAAGAGCACAGCAGAAAACTGACATCAAAACGAAGTACAATCTCCTCATGAGTAGACTTGGGACTTTAGGTATAAAACATAAAAGTAAGGACTTTGTTGCACTTATTGCGGTTTGACCTAGTTAACGAATCTTTTTCAGTGATAAACACACCTGAATTTAAGTTCAGATTGGAATAGGCTATTAAATTTGCCTAATTTTACCGGGCAAAAAAACCACACCTCTAGTGTGTTTTGCATTCTAGTGAACGATACTTCAAAAAAAAACTCTCTGCAGGATGAAATTAGTAAACAAAGTCTCCTCGTCGTCATGTCAGGCATATGTTGTTAGCAACCCCTCTAAGGATTTATCCTTTCTTTCTGAGGGGCAACAAAAATTTGCAGCCTCCTCCTTGGACGCCAATCCCAAGAAATGGTTTTATGTACCTACGGATAATGGTACCGTTTATCTTTCTTCTGCCTCTACAATGGTGGATGCGGAGGCCACAAGAAAAAAAGCGGCTAACCTAGTCATCTTGCTTGCAGACAATAAAGAAACCTCTTGTACGGTACACGGTGTTTCTGAACATACTTTGGCTTTTGCCGAAGGTGCTTTTTTAGCCAACTATCAGTTTCTCCCTTATTTTAGCGATGCAGAAAAGAAAAAGTCTAGCCTGATTGAATTGGCCATAATAGGCGCATCAGATGCTCTATTGGAAGAGGCCACGACTTTGGGATATGCAACCTCAGAAGCAAGGACCCTTGTTAACAAACCGGTCAGTCATCTCAATGCGGTGCAATTAGCTAACGAGGCCGAGAGAATGGGAAAAGAATATGGTTTTTCGGTTGAAGTACTCAACAAGAAAAAAATAGAGTCTCTAAAAATGGGAGGTCTTTTGGCCGTAAATGCAGGGTCAATTGACGAACCTACTTTTACCATTATGGAGCATAGACCCGCAGGAGCTAAAAACAGCAAACCTATTGTTTTGGTCGGAAAAGGGGTTGTTTACGACACAGGAGGGCTAAGCCTTAAGCCTTCCAACTTTATGGATACCATGAAGAGTGATATGGGTGGAGCTGCAGCCGTAATTGGAGCTATGGCAGCCATTGCCAAAAATAATTTACCAGTACATGTAATAGGTCTTGTTCCTTCTACAGACAACCGTCCTGGTGGGAACGCATATGCCCCTGGAGATGTGATTACTATGTATTCTGGACAAACCGTGGAGGTGCTCAATACAGATGCAGAGGGAAGAATGATTCTTGCCGATGCCCTTCACTATGCCAAAAAATATGACCCTCAAGTGGTAATTGATCTTGCCACCCTTACCGGTGCCGCCGCAAGGGCTGTGGGCAGGTTTGGTATTGTTGGAATGGAAAAAGGCGCTAACCAGATTCTTCAGGATCTCAAGGTCTCAGGAGAGAACACCTACGAAAGAGTCGTTGAATTTCCTTTTTGGGATGAATATGACGAGATGATGAATTCTTCCATTGCCGATATGAAAAATATTGGTGGAGCGGAAGGCGGTGCAATTACTGCCGGAAAGTTCCTAGCCCGCTTTACGGATTATCCCTATATTCACCTAGATATCGCAGGACCCGCTTTTATTGAGGCCAACGATCATTACCTTAAAAAAGGAGCAACAGGCGTAGGTGTACGTTTGCTCTATGACTTTATAAAAAACCAAGCATGAGCGATAAAAAACCAGTTATAGGAATCACCTGTGGTGACCTCAATGGGATAGGCCTTGAAGTCGTGATAAAAAGCTTGGTGAACCCCGCCATTTTGGACATGTGCACACCCGTGGTATTTGCTCAATCCAAGGTAGCTTCCTATCATAGAAAAGCCCTGAACATAAGGGATTTCTCATTTAATATTGTGGATGACCTTTCTAAGATAAATCTTAAAAAGGCCAACCTTGTCAATTGTTGGAAAGACAATGTGAACATACAAATGGGTCAGCCCGATGTTGAAGTAGGCGCCTTTGCCAAAAAATCTTTGGACGCTGGAATTGACGCTCTAAAAAATGAACAAATAGACGCCTTAGTAACAGCCCCGCTCAACAAATCAACGGTGGTTGTTGAAGGAGAGGAGTTTACAGGCCATACGGGATACCTAGGGAAGGCTTTTGAGGCTTCTCCTACCATGATTCTTACCTCAGAGGATTTACGTGTAGCGCTTGTTACAGAACACATCCCTATTTCTGAAGTTAGCAAAGCACTCACTACAGAGCGAATTGTAAACAAAACCCTTGATGTGATTTCTTGTCTTAAAGTGGACTTTAACATTAGCAAACCCAAAATTGCAGTTTTAGGACTCAACCCACATGCTAGTGACAGTGGTCTTATGGGAACAGAGGAAGCCGAAATCATCCAACCTGCAATAGACCAACTTATAGAAGCCGGTCATGTAGTAAAGGGACCTTTTGCCTCCGATGGTTTTTTTGGGACAGGAGTCTACGACCAATACGATGCTGTAATGGCCATGTATCACGATCAAGGGCTTATTCCCTTCAAGACTCTTCACTTTAATGATGGAGTAAATTATACGGCAGGTCTTCCTGTTATTAGAACCTCTCCTGACCACGGAACGGGTTATGATATCGCTGGAAAAAATCAAGCAGACGCACAATCGCTAAGAGAAAGTATTTATTTGGCAATAGAATCTTTTAGGAAACGTTCTCTGTACAAGGATTTAACAAGCAATCCATTAAAAAATCAGAAGCGTCATCGTCCGGATAGATGATTTATTTCTACTATAGGCATTTGCATTAAAAAAAAAATTACCTTTGCCGCCCTAACTTTGGAGTCATGAAAAAATTGAAGAAGGAATTCAACATTGTATTTTCTGGCCTTAAGTTGGGATCGCATGAGTTTAAGTACAATTTGACTCGTGAGTTCTTTGAGGAATTTGGTTTTGAGGAGTTATTGGATCAACATTTAACCATTGAGGTTAAAATGAATAAAACCAATACCCTTTTGGAGTTCGATTTTTCTCTGAGTGGAGAAGTTAGCGTCCTTTGCGATGTTAATTCTGAACCCTTTTGGATGCCCGTATCCAATGCCTTTGAACTTCTGGTGAAGTTTGGAGACACTTACAACAATGATGACGATGAGATTTTAATTCTGCCTCACGGCGCGTATGAAGTCAACATTGCTCAATACATTTTTGAATTGGCAGCCTTGAGTATTCCCGCAAAGAGAATGAGCCCAGAAGCTGAAAAAGAATTAGAAGAGTGGGGAGGGTCAGAAAATGACATTGCCCCCGATTCAGATTCACCGGAAGAAGACCAAACCATTGACCCCAGGTGGAACAAGTTAAAGGATCTATTGAATTAAGTTTTGGTTATATAAAAAAGAGTAACAATGGCACATCCCAAGCGTAGACAGTCGACGACAAGAAGAGACAAGCGCAGAACGCACTATAAGGCAAGCATGCCTCAAATTGCCACATGTCCAACAACAGGTGAAGCACATCTTTACCATAGAGCCTATTGGTTTGAAGGTAAGCTTTACTACAAGGGCAACGTGGTTATGGAAAAAGAAGAAGCTTAGGCAGGAAACTGCCCTTGATTTTACAAGCTTAAAGTAGATTTAAGGTGAATTTCACCTTGAATCTACTTTTTTTTGTACACCCGTTTTTCCTTTTTTTTTGGAAAACAGGCAGTTTACCCTATTTTTACCCAAGTTTTTATTTTCTTAGCACATTCATTTGTGGGAAAACAAAATGCCAATGTCAAAGACAACTGCTGCTATTACTGCCTTAGGAGGATATGTACCAGAGTTTCGACTAACCAATAAGTTACTCGAAGAAATGGTCGAGACCACCGACGATTGGATTACCTCCCGTACGGGCATCAAAGAGCGACGTATTCTCAAAGGAAAAGATCGTGGTACTTCCTTTATGTGCATAGAGGCCGTAAAGGACATGATAAACAAATACGATGTTGATCCCTCAGAGATTGACATGGTAATTGTTACCACCGCTACACCCGATATGCCCGTTGCAGCCACTGCGTGTTATGTAGCTTCAGAAATTGGGGCAACCAATGCATTTAGCTATGACCTGATGGCTGCTTGTTCTGGATTTCTATACGGACTTTCTACAGGAGCTAAGTTTATTGAATCAGGCCGCTACCAAAAAGTTTTAGTGATAGGAGGAGATAAGATGTCCTCAATAATAGACTATACCGATCGCACAACCTGTGTGATTTTTGGAGATGGCGCAGGGTGTGTCTTATTGGAGGCTAATTCGGAAGGCCTTGGAGTAGTGGATGAGTACTTGAGAACCGATGGAAACGGAAGACAATTTTTGAAAATTGATGCGGGAGGGTCCTTACTTCCTCCTAGCCACCAAACTATAGACGAATCAAAACACTTTGTTCACCAAGAAGGTCAACAAGTATTTAAATTTGCTGTCACAAATATGGCAGATGCCTCTGGGAAAATAATGGAAAACAATCATTTGATTTCTGATGATATTGCCTATTTAGTTCCCCATCAAGCCAATAAGAGAATCATTGATGCCACAGCAAAACGCATGGGTGTTGGTGACGAAAAGGTCATGTTAAATATTCACAAATTTGGAAATACTACCAATGGTACCTTGCCTTTATTATTATGGGAATACGAGCCCAAATTAAAAAAGGGTGACAACCTTGTGTTTGCTGCTTTTGGCGGTGGATTTACTTGGGGTGCTATGCTAGTAAAATGGGCTTTAAACCCAAAAAATTAATCGTCAGAAAAACCAAAAATCATGGATTTAAAAGAAATTCAAAACCTCATCAAGTTTGTCGCTAAATCAGGCGCGTCGGAGGTTAACCTTGAAACTGAGGATTTCAAAATCAATATTAAGACCGGTGGTGCCGAAGGAGAAGCTCAAGTTTTTCATCAGGTAGCTGCGCCCGCAATTATGCAAGCCGCGCCTGTTGCAGCAGCAGCTCCTGCTCCCGCAGCAGCAGCTCCTGCCGCTGATGAGGATGAAAACTCAAATTACATTACGGTAAAGTCTCCAATGATTGGAACTTTCTACAGAAAACCCTCGCCAGACAAGCCTTTATTTGTCAATGTAGGAGACGAAATCAACCCCGGTGATGTGATTTGTATTATTGAGGCAATGAAACTCTTCAACGAAATCGAATCAGAAGTTTCAGGAAAGATTGTAAAAATATTAGTGGACGATTCTACTCCCGTTGAGTACGATCAACCCTTGTTCTTGGTAGATCCTTCATAAGGTCGGCTTCACCTAAAAAGAAACATTATGTTTAAGAAAATACTCATCGCAAATCGCGGCGAAATTGCACTACGCATTATTCGCACGTGTAAGGAAATGGGAATTAAAACGGTGGCCGTTTACTCTAAAGCAGACAGCGACAGTTTACATGTTCGCTTTGCAGACGAGGCGGTATGTATAGGACCCCCTCCAAGTGCTGATTCCTATTTAAATATACCAAATATCATTGCAGCAGCAGAGATTACCAATGCGGATGCCATTCATCCAGGGTATGGGTTTTTAGCAGAAAACTCAAAGTTCTCTAGAATCTGTTCAGAAAACGGTATTAAGTTTATTGGAGCCACTCCAGAGCAAATTGACCAAATGGGAGATAAGGCCACTGCAAAATCTACCATGATAGCCGCAGGAGTACCTTGTATTCCCGGTTCGGAAGGATTGTTAGAAGATTTTGAGCAAGCACAGGTTTTGGCCAAAGAGGTTGGCTACCCTGTAATGCTTAAAGCAACTGCAGGTGGCGGTGGTAAAGGAATGCGTGCCGTATGGAAAGAAGAAGGACTCCACGAAGCTTGGGAAAAAGCCAGACAGGAAGCAAGTGCCTCTTTTGGAAATGACGGTATGTACATGGAAAAACTGATTGAAGAACCTCGCCATATAGAAATACAGGTGATTGGAGATCAGTTTGGAAATGTAAGTCACCTTTCGGAAAGAGACTGCTCCATTCAAAGACGTCACCAAAAATTAACAGAGGAGACTCCTTCTCCGTTTATGACTGACGAGCTTAGAAATAATATGGGAGAGGCTGCTAAGCTTGCCGCTTCATGTATTAATTATGAGGGAGCTGGAACGGTAGAGTTTTTGGTGGACAAACACAGAAACTTCTACTTTATGGAGATGAATACTCGTATTCAGGTAGAACATCCCATTACCGAGCAGGTAATTGATTATGATCTTATCCGCGAGCAAATCAGTGTTGCGGCAGGAATAAAAATTACCGGAAAGGATTATACTCCACAACTGCACTCTATAGAGGTTAGAATTAATGCAGAGGACCCTTACAATGACTTTAGACCCAGCCCAGGAAGGATAAACACCTTTCATGCTCCGGGTGGTCATGGGGTGCGTCTAGATACTCACTGTTATGCAGGATACACAATTCCTCCTAACTACGACTCTATGATTGCTAAGCTGATAACAACGGCTAGGTCTAGAGAAGAGTGTATAGATAAGATGAGAAGAGCACTTGACGAATTTGTGGTGGAAGGTATTAAGACTACCATTCCCTTTCACAGACAACTCATGGATAATGATGATTTCCAATCCGGAAATTATACGACCAAATTCATGGAAGATTTTGTGTTGAAATAACACTCCATATATTCTTTAAAAGGGCTGCAAATGCAGCCCTTTTTTATGTTCTGTAGGTAACCATCTGACCGGGTTCCATTTGCACCCAGCCATCCAATTCTAAGAGCAAAACCTGAGCCAGACATTCTGATATTTCTAAATCTAAGTCCAGGGCCAATAACTCAAGTCGTCTTTCTTTAACTTCTAATATTCGCCTTAAAATGCATTGTGATTTCTCATCGAGGTGATTTATTTTCTCTTCTCTTTCTCTTTTTAATTTCTTCTCTACGTCTTGGTCTGTGACGTTCTCTCCCCAACCCATTACATATTCCAAGTCCTTTGCGTTTTCTATTAAATGTGCCCTGTGGCTCTTAATGTACTGATTGCATCCCGAAGAGTACAAAGCTCCCACCGGACCCGGAAAAGCAAAGACATCCCGATGGTAGGAGTTAGCAAGATTTGCCGTAATCAATGCACCTCCTGTAGGGGCCGCTTCTACAACCACTACAGCATCAGACATCCCCGCTACGATTCGATTCCTCTTAGGAAAATTTTCTTTGGATGGTTTTCCACCGCTAGGGAATTCCGTCAAGAGACCTCCCTGATGGTCTACCATTAATTGTGCTTCTCTTTTATGGCTACTTGGGTACATTCTATCCAAGCCATGAGCTAGTACCCCAAGGGTTGGAATTCCTTTTTCTAAACATTGCCTGTGAACGGTGATATCCACGCCATAGGCCAAGCCAGAAATTACCGTTACCGATCGGTTTTGCAATTGATCTACTAGATCCACAACCATTTTTTTGCCATAGGAAGTCATGGTACGGGTTCCCACTATAGAAACCATCCGAGCTGGATTGAGGTTTACCTCTCCCTGAGAATAAACCACGTGTGGGTAATCTGCGCATTCCAACAAACGCTTGGGATAGGAATCCATTTGAGAGGTAAGGACCTTTGTGTTTGTTTTCTGGCAGTAGTCATATTCTATATGCGCCTTTTCGAGAGCAGGTGCCATGGTAGAAAACGCACTCCAATTTAAAGGTGAAGATCCTCTGGGGCCATGTTTAGAATTTTTAAAAAAGGCCTCTGCGCTTCCCCAGTGGGAAATTATTTTAGCAGCCTTCACAACGCCAATACCTGGCAAAAAAGTCAAAGCGATATCGTAAACTGATGAGTTCATTACTGTCTTCTAACCAAAGTGGAACTCCCTTGGTCTGAGGGCATTATTACGATATCAAGAATGGAAACCCGGGAGGGTTGAATGGCCATAAAATGAACGCATTCTGCAATATCTTCTGCCGTCAATGGAGACATCCCTTTATAAACAGAATCTGCTTTTTGTTGATCTCCTTTAAAGCGAATTACAGAAAATTCAGTCTCTACCATTCCAGGGCTCACCATCCCTACCCGAATACCTTCATCCAAGAGGTCCATACGCATACCTTTAGTGAGGGCATCTACTCCAAATTTTGTAGCACAATAAACATTGCCACCAGGGTAGGCTTCCTTTCCAGCAGTAGAATCTATATTAATTATCATGGGAGCGTTTCCTTTTCTCAACAAGGGGATACATGCCTCAGATACATAGGCCAATCCCTTTAGATTGGTGTCTATCATTTGATCCCAGTTTTTAAAGTCCCCATCCTGAAACTTATCCGCACCGGCCGCCAGGCCCGCATTGTTTACCAAAAGATCCAATGATGTTAGGTTCCACGAATGAATCACTTTTCTAACCTGATCACGGTATCGGACGTCCATGGAATGTACGGTTACCACAATATCAGGAAAGTGCTGTTCTAGGTCTTTTTTAATTTCTTCTAATCGCTCACTTCTCCTTCCCGTTAAGTATAGATTGAATCCAGAAGATGCCAACCTATAGGCTGAGGCTTTTCCTATGCCTGATGTAGCTCCGGTTATTAAAGCGGTTTTAGTCATTTTTGCTTACTTTCGGTTATAGATACTTTTTTGACAATTCCGTTGAATTTCTTTTCAAACTTGATACTATTAAGTGATTAATGCAAATGATAACGAGAAGTAGTTGATAATCTATTGCACCCCTTAGCCCAATGTTTTTCTCATGAAAAAAACCCTCTTATTCTTTGCCCTTTTTGGGTCCATTTTATCCTTCAGTCAGACTTTTTTTGGAGTTGTTTTGGATCAAGAGACCAAAGAACCCCTTGCCAATGTTAGCTTAACAGCTGATGGTGTATTGATAGGCTATACGGATATTGACGGGGCTTTTTATGTAGAATTAGATTCTTCTTTTGAATGGGTTTCCCTTGCCTTGTTGGGCTACTTGGAGACTCAATACAACGTGATAAATCAATCGATTACACATGTTTCTATTGAGCTCATTGTTTCCACGGAAGTGCTTAAAGACGTAGTGGTCACATCCAGTAGGTACCAACAGAATTATACGGAATCCTCCGTTTCTCTAGACGTGATCAAACCCTATTTACTTCAAGAACAATCCATATTAACGGTAGAGGAAACCTTTGCGCAAAGTCCAGGGGTTAACATGACAGACGGTCAAGCCAACATAAGAGGAGGTTCCGGTTGGTCCTATGGAACAGGCTCAAGGGTTTTGGTCCTTTTGGATGGCCTTCCTTTGTATTCCGCTGATGCCAATCAAGTCCAATGGGACTTATTGCCCTATGAATCCCTCGCTCAAATGGAAGTAATTAAAGGAGCGTCATCAACCTCGTATGGATCCTCTGCCATGAACGGCATTGTTCAATTGTCCACCCGTAACCCCCTAGACAAACCCCAGACCTTTATTCAGATTAACCAAGGGTTTTACGATTCCCCACAAAAGGAAGAATGGAAATGGTGGAGTGGCACCCAATCAATAAGTCAGATTCAATTTAGTACACAAGACCGGGGGGAGAAATCTGGATGGCTCATAGGGGGTCAGCTTTTGTATGACGAAGGCTTTCAATACTTAGAAGAAACAAAACGCGCAAGGCTTCATGCCAAGTACGGATATGACCATAAAAACTGGCAATGGGGCGTGGAGGGATCTTATATGCACGACCAAACGGGGGAATCTCTAATATGGAAAAGCTATGATAACCCCTACCTTCCGTTGGACAGCAGCGCCACACAAACAAACGCGAATGATTGGTTTGTAGGCGGGAATGTCTCCTACCGTAAAGGAAGGGGAATGCACTCGTTTAAATCCAGATTCCTTTCTGTAAACAACGACGCTAAATCAGAACTCACCAATTACGAGAATTATTCTGTCCTTTCCTTTTTTGATTACCAATACCAGCATGTATGGGAAAACCTCACTTGGGTTACCGGGGCTAGTTACCAATTGGGATCTTCTACCAGTGAAATTTTTGGGGGCACCTATGGAACCCAAAATATGGCCATTTTTTCGGAAGCAGAATATACTTGGAATAGACTTACCGCAACGGCAGGTATTAGGTATGAAGCCTATCAAATAGATGAAAGAAATTTTGATAGACCGGTAGTGAGAGCAGGGCTAAATTACAAGGCGGGTAAAGAAACCTACCTAAGAGCTTCCGCAGGACAAGGCTTTAGATTTCCAGCCATTGGAGAGACCTACCCAACGACTAATATTGGGGCCATTAATATTTATCCCAATCCAGAACTAGATGCTGAGCAAGGTTGGAGTGGAGAATTAGGCGTAAAGCAAGGAGTAAAAATGGGTCAATGGATGGGCTATATAGATTTTTCTGCTTTTATTATGAAGTACGAAAACATGATGGAGTTTAGTTTTGCTCAATGGAACTCACCCACAGCCCAAGATTTTGGAATTGGATTTAAAAGTGTTAATGTGGGCCCAACTCAAATTACAGGAGCCGAACTCACCTTTATGGGAACAGGACAAATAGGAACTGTAGACCTTAAGTTTTTGGCCGGATATGCCTATATGCTTCCGGTTGCTTTAGAACCTACTAAAGCCTACGCCTATACCTTTGACGGCTCCGAGGTGACCTACCAAACCAGTTCTTCTGATGCTTCAAATAATATCTTAAAATACCGATATCAGCACCTAGTCAAAATAGATGTTTCTGCCTCCTATAAGCGATTTACCCTTGGAGTCAACCTGCAAGGTTACGGAGTAATGCAAAATGTAGATGCCATTTTTGCCAAACCCGAACCTCCTTTTAACCGTCCTATTATTGAATTCTTTTATCCAGAAATCGGAATTAAGCAGTCTATGGACGAATTAAACAATCCCAAGGCCTTGGTGGGGTTAAGGTTGTTATACAATCTGACAGAACGGTTCCAAGTGGGTCTGAATGGGAAGAATGTTTCTAATGAGGCCTTATTGATTAGACCCGCAAAAATGAGTTCTCCTAGATCCTATTTCCTGCAAGTTACCTACCGCTTGTAAAATGATTTCTAATTGCTTAGATAAAAAGGGTTAAATTTGCAGTTCTAACAGACAATCATATGGAACTCGAATTACATCCGCCACTTGTTATTCACGAATCTGGGAAAATGAGAATGAACTATGAGTTCGTCTTTCCTAAGAATCCCATTTCTTATGATCAGCTCTTTTTAATTTCTACTGCAAAGACTCCCTTTATTGGATATAGAGTTCCTGAATTTGTTGGGGAAAGAACCGCCTTTCACATCAAAGAAAATGGCCTGGAAAAAAAGCTAGAAGGAGCTCTTGACCAAGCCACAAAAAAAGCCGCTGAAGAATTAGAAGACAAGGGTTTTAATGATTACTCTTTTGAGGAAATCAGCAATTCTTTAGGCGTTGTACACGTCACGGATTCTGAGATTGAGTTGGGTTGGATTGGCGATTGTAGAATGTACCATGTTAGATCCCACAACCTACTTTTTAAGACCACTGACCACTCCAAAATTCAGGATTTACAAGACGCTGGAGCAGTCACTGAGGTGGAAGCTAGAAAACATCCAGAAAAGAACGTACTCAAAAGATACGTAGGAAATGGAGAGATGCAAACCCATTCTCTTGAGCCTCTTAAGGCAAAAGATTATATCGTGATGGCCTCTAGAGGGATTATGGAGGGTGTTACCGAAGACCAACTATTAGAAATCTTAAACTATCAAGTTTCCAATCTAGAAAAGAGAAACCTGATTAGGAATTTTTGTAATTCCAGAGCCCAAGGAAACTACACCATGATCATTCTTCAGGTGCGTTCGGTAGAGTACTAATCTTGCGTGTTTTTTAAAATAGTTTATTGTATCCATGACAATAAGGGGTCCCTCCTCTTAGGTCGTAATAATCTTGGTGATACAATTCTGCAGGCCAAAATACCGGAGCTTCTATCAACTCGGTGGCCACCTCTACTCCTTTGTCCTTCAACAGCTTTATCAACATCTCTGAAGTCGCCTTTTGATCTTCATTTACGTAGAAAATTGCCGATTTGTATTGAGGGCCAATATCAGGACCTTGCCCATTTTTTTGAGTGGGATCGTGGGTTTCAAAAAACATTCTGGCTACCGCTTCAAAGTCTGTTACCGTAGGATCAAAGAATACCTCTACAGCTTCAAAATGTCCCGTCTTTTTGGAACAAACTTCTCTGTAAGTAGGATTGTCTAAGGTTCCGCCAATATACCCAACGGTTGTTTTTACAACTCCTTCTTCTCTCTTTAAAAAGTACTCTGTGCCCCAAAAACATCCAGAGGCAAAAATGGCTTTTTCCATTCCCGTTACATCAGACATATCTTGTTTTTGATTTTGTGCCTGGCAAGAAGACCCCAGAGAAAAAATCCCTGCAAGTAGACCCCATGCTGTATTTCTTAGTTTCATGATTTTGTTTTTTCCATTTCCAGGAAATCACACAACAAATTCCATTCCTAAAAAGTCTAAATGTATAGAAGTGTGCTTCCTACAGAGGTAACACAAAAAAATGGAAAAACGTTTAGAGCCACTGCTTATCTTTGAGGTACTCAGCAATTTGCACCGCATTAGTTGCCGCTCCCTTTCTTAGGTTATCTGAAACAATCCATAGGTTTACAGCCTGGGGAAGCGTATGGTCCAACCTAATCCTTCCTACGTATACATCGTCTTTTCCTTCTGCATACTTAGGCATGGGGTAAAGGTTTACATCGGGGTTATCTTGCACCGTAACACCATCTGTGGTAGATAATAGATTTCTGATTATAGAGAGATTGGGAGCTCTTTTGAACTCAATATTTACGCTCTCTGAGTGACCTCCTTTTACGGGGACTCTTACCGCTGTTGCCGAAACCAGAACCTTAGGATCTCCCATAATTTTAATGGTTTCGCGCGTAAGCTTCATCTCCTCTTTGGTGTATCCATTATCCTCAAACACATCACAATGGGGTAGACAGTTTAAGTCTATGGGATAGGGATAAGCCATCTCGGAAGAGATGCCGGCCCTTTCGTTATTCATTTGATCCACCGCCGATTTTCCCGTTCCAGTAATACTTTGGTAGGTACTAATAACCACTCTTTGTATTCCGTATTTTGTATGAAGTGGGTTTAGCACCATTACCAATTGAATGGTGGAGCAATTGGGGTTCGCAATGATTTTATCCTCAGGGGTCAATTCGGAGGCATTGATTTCTGGGACTATTAGTTTTTTGGATTCATCCATTCTCCAAGCAGAACTGTTGTCAATAACGGTACATCCTTGAGCAGCAAACTTGGGAGCCCATTCTAGAGAGGTAGATCCTCCGGCAGAAAAAAGTGCCAATTGAGGATTCATAGAAAGAGCTTCTTCCATTCCTACAACAGAGAATTCTTGGTTCTTAAACATCACTTTATTACCTATGGATCTCTCCGATGCAACAGGGATTAGCTGATCTATGGGAAAGTTTCTGCGCTCAAGAACCTCTAGCATTACTTGACCTACCATACCGGTGGCTCCAACAAGGGCTATTTTCATTTTTTCTCTAACTTTTATTCTGTTAACTCCAGACAACTCCGCTAAATTATGAAACCCTTAGCTATTATTGCGTTCCTTTTTTCTCAAACCCTATGGTCACAGACCATCTGGACGGATTCTTTGGGGGGTGTTTCAAATTTAACAGGTGGTGTTTGGTTTGGAGATACTTCGTTATTTATTGTAAATAGCGTGAAACAACTCCAACTCCAGGCTTCTGGAGGTGGAAGTAGTCGTTTATATAGGTCCAGTAACGCAGGGTATTTGGGGACTTGGAAGTTTTTCTTCAAAATGGACTTCAACCCCTCTTCCTCAAACCATTGTCGAATCTTCCTTGCTAAAGAGGGAAACTCAGGCTTATACATTGCTTTTGGCGAAGGTGGTCGCGATGCCTTGGAACTGGGATTGACTAACAATGGACAGGACTCTGTATTGGGAAGTAGCCCGCCTATATTAGACACTTCTACCTCCTCTGGAGTGGTTTCTATAACCTCAGATAGTACCGGAATATTTAGAGTTCTATGGTCACCTGATTGGATTCCTGACTCCACAGTATTCTATGCTCAGGGTCCCGCTTCTTTACCTTCCTCTACTTTAGAGATTACCTGCACATATACATCTACTCGCTCTGATAAATTTTATTTTGATGATTTTTGGGTTTCCGGATGGAGCCATAGAGATTTACATCCACCCAAGATATTGGATTTACAAAGGGGGGATGATGAGTTTATTATAATAACAGTCTCAACTCCCGTTTCTTGTGGTCCATTGCTTTGGTCCAATGGGGAGGTTGCTCTTATAGACTCTATAGAAGGAATCCAACAACTGCGCATATATAAACCCGTTGAACGGGGGGTGTGGACTTTAGGTCTTGGAGAAGTAACCGACACCTTGGGAAGAACTCTGGATTCTATACTTGTCCATTTCCAGTTAGGCCCTTATAGTGACCAAGTTTTTCCGACAGAAATATTGCCGGACCCAACACCCTCTAGAGGTCTTCCCGAAAAAGAATTTTTAGAGATTATGGCAACTCGAGATTTACAACTCCCACCAGGGATTTTGGTTATCAATGATGATTCCATCCCCACCCCATCGCATCACCTTAAAGCCAATATTCCCACAATCATTGCAGCAGAACCTTATCCGTCCCTCCAATCCACCTGGACAATTCCTGAATTTTACCTGCCCAATGATTCTGCCAATATTGAGTGGTATGACTACAATAATGATTTGGTATGGCAACTTAGGTATGATTCTAGGGTTCATCACCAAAAGGGATCAGAAGGAGGGTATAGTCTAGAAAACCTAAGTTCCTTTCCTCAATGTCCCTGCCCAGAAAATTGGTTCACAACCCCTTCAACATCGGGTGGGAACCCAGGGGAGTATCAAGGGCATGGAAATGTTTGGAATTCCTACCAGGCCTTGTGGTTTATTGAAGAGGAAAGAGTCTATATTTCGGCGCAAGCCCCATTGATTCCTAAGAGAATAAAGGCGGCTTGGAAAAGTGAAAACAGGCCCTTTGAAATTATGTGGAATCCGGATTTACCTCATTACTTTTCTGCCCCATTACCCCTTCACTCTTCCGATTCTCTAATTCTTTATGACAGCCTGCTAGCGTGTTCTGGAGAGCCTGTACCCAATTCTTACTTCTTCTCTTGGCCTCAATCTCCCGGTCTTGGAACCATAACAAAACCCATAATTACAGAGGTGCTCTTTGATGAAAATCAATTTTCTGAATTTATAGAAATCGGTAATCCCAATGAGTTTGCTATAGGTCTAACCAATGGATGGATTGGAGAAATTTGGAACGAGGTCTACTATAGGAATGATAGAATTTGGGATGCTCACCGGACGTACATTCTGCCGGGGTACTCTGTGGTGGCTTTGACAGACCAAATCCATAAGGTCAAAAGAGAACATAACCGAATACCTCAGTTAATTCCCATGCACAATTGGGCCTCATTGTCAAATTCTGAGGGGTCTGTTGTATTAGAACTCTCTAGGTGTTTTTTAGAAATGTCCTACAATAGGTCTCTTCATTCTCAGGCATTAGACCAAACAGAAGACTACAGTCTTTCCAAACAAAATGGGATGGATGGACCTTGGGTATCTGTATGGGGTGGAAGTCCTGGATGGCTTTCCCATCAACATTTTAACAATGAGCAAAGCCTTTGGGTTCAACCAAGAGTTCTCTATCCAAATTCGGCCCCATTAAACATACAAGTCATTCCCCCCACCGAACAGGAGGAATATTCCATTTACCTTTCTGATGCCACTGGACGAGTTTTGATAGAGTGGTCAACGAGCCAGAGAGGTCCTAGTCATTGGACATTTAACGGAAAAACTTTGCAAGGGAAACCCCTTGCCGCAGGACCTTACTACGTGATTTCTAAATTTAAATCCCATCTAGAAATTAAAAAATGTGCAATTGCTCCATAATATTTTGAATCTTTGAAATACCAAGCACAATACAATGTCAAGTAAACAGAAAAAAATCGAGGCTTTTGACCCCAATGGTATGGCCCAAAATACAGAGCTTTTTGGATTGCCATTTGAGGAGCATGAGGCACAAATAATTGTGCTTCCCGTCCCTTGGGAAGTCACCGTAAGTTACGAATCCGGAACGGCCTCTGGACCTTCTGCCGTCAGGAAGGCCTCCTGGCAAGTAGATGTTTTGGACCCCTATATAGTTGATGCGTGGAAAATGGGTATTTACATGCCTATGCCCGCTCCCAAGCTTTGGAATAAAAGTGATAAGTATAGAAAACGAGTAGAAGCCTATTTAGAACTGTTAACCGAGTATCCTTCTGATAAAACCATACAAACGGAGCGAGTAAAAATCAATGAGGCTTGCGCCGAAATGATCAGCTGGGTACAAAAGAAAACTGAAAAACACCTAAAGCGTGGACAAAGGGTCATTTTATTAGGAGGTGACCACAGCACCTCATTAGGGTATATCAAGGCCTTAGAAAAGACTGAAGAACCTTTTGGGTTGTTGCAAATTGATGCTCATGCCGATTTGAGAAAAGCCTATGAGGGGCTTGAATTCTCGCATGCATCTATTATGTACAATGTCTTAGAAACCACAAAGGTTACCCAACTGGTCCAGGTAGGTGTCAGGGATTATTGTGAAGAAGAATTAGCATACATAAATCGCCATCCCAAAAGAATACAAACCTATTTTGACAGGGATTTAAAACACGCCCAATACAAGGGAACCACTTGGGCCGAACAAGTAAACTCCATAGTTGATTCCTGTCCACAACGTATATATGTTAGTTTTGATATTGACGGATTGTCTCCCCAATATTGCCCTAACACAGGTACTCCGGTTCCTGGTGGGTTTTCTCCAGACCAAATTTTATTTCTTTTAGAAAAACTAGTAGAAAGTGGTAAAACCATTATTGGAATGGACCTTAATGAAGTCGCCCCGGGTGAATCCGAATGGGATGCAAACGTAGCCTCCCGCCTTTTGTTTAGGATGTGTAATCTGTTAGGAAAATCCAGCGGTTTCCTCTAGGGGTTTATCTAAGGGAATTCTTTACCTTTGCCACACAAAATTTGACTACATGAAATTTGGAGTGGTAACTTTTCCGGGATCTAATTGTGACCAAGATATGGTCTATGCCTGGGAGACCCTTTTGGGGCAAGAAGTTGTAGAGTTGTGGCACAAAGACCGCGATTTACAAGGAGTAGATATGGTAGTACTTCCTGGTGGCTTTAGCTACGGAGATTACCTTAGATCAGGTGCAATTGCACGATTCTCTCCCATTATGGAAGAAGTGATTTCTTTTGCCAACAAAGGGGGATATGTTTTGGGTGTTTGTAACGGATTTCAAGTTTTAACGGAGACCCATTTACTCCCCGGAGCTTTATTACACAATGACTCTCATAAGTTCATTTGTAAAAATGTTCACCTAAAACCTCAATCTAAAAAGGCCATCATGACGGCTTCTTTAGAAGATAAAGCATATCAAATTCCGATTGCTCACGGCGAAGGAAATTTTTATGCAGATGCCGACACTCTAAAGGAAATCAATGATAAGGACCTTGTAATGTTCAGGTATTGTGATGCCGAGGGGAACATTTTAGACTCTGCTAACCCCAACGGGTCTGCTGAGAATATAGCAGGGATTTGCAACGAGGCAGGTAATGTTTTTGGAATGATGCCTCACCCAGAAAGAGCTATGGATACTAATTTGGGTAATACTGATGGCCTGGACATGATGAAGAACATTCTTGACCTAATGGTTAAAGGATAATACGGTTTCTATCCCCAAAAGGGATTTTCAATAAAGGAGAATAAGAGTGATTCCCTAACCTCATATAAAATAAAAAAGCCCGGTGCGATGCACCGGGCTTTTTCTGTATTGAGGAGGGAGTAATTACTCCACTCTAAATTTGCGAACCAATTGATCTTCACCAATCTTAAATCTTAGGAAATAAATTCCTGCGGCGGTTTCTGGATTAATGGTCAGAGTATTTAAACCCGTAGATAGGTTGTAGTCTCTTTTAAAAATCACCTGCCCAATGGCATTTACGATTTCTACCTCAGCCACTTCTCTTTGAGACATCTCAAATTGAACTCTAAACTCACCAACTGTAGGGTTAGGGAATAGAGAGAATCCTAGCTGCTGTTCAAACTCATTTACACCGATATTACCAATAAAGTAATTTCCTGAGGTCTTTTCACAACCATCATTAAGGGTTGTTATTCTAACCTTGTAGTTTCCAGCTGCGGTTGGATAGAAGGTTTGATTGGTTTCTCCAGCTATTGGAGCACCTGAACCATCTAACCATTGGTACGCATATCCTACTTGATCACAAGTTAAAATACCCCACTGAACCGTAACACTAGGCTGTGGAATGGCTGGAATAACCGTAATGGTGTCATATGCAAATCCAGAACAGTTTCCATTGTTGTATTCGTATCCCATAACGTACGTTCCTGGTCCTGCTGTAGCCGGATCAAAGGTAGTTTCTGGGTTGCCATCTATAGAATAGTCTCCACCAAATGGAAATCCTCCACCTAAGTTAAAAGAAGACTGATCGTCACACAACTCCCCAGGTCCCGTAAGGAAAACAGAAGGGGGAACATCTACAAAAACGGTGGTAGAAGCAGAGTCTTTACAACCCGATGCGTTGGTAAATGAATACCACACCGTTTGAGTACCCGCTCCGGTCACTGCTGGGTCAAACACATTACCCGTTACACCCAAACCAGAGTATGTTCCTCCTGCTGGAGAACCTTGAGTAAGGGTTATGGGTGTTGTAGAAACACACAAAGCACCTACAGATCCAAAGCTTACCGTTGGTAGTGGGGTAACCGTAAATGTTAGTGAATTAGAAATCACACTGTCTTGGGTCGTACACATTTCTGAAGAGAAGAGAACTAGCTCTACTTGATCCCCAGATTGTAGTTGATAGAAGGTAACCGTTGGTGTTCCCTGCGCGGCCACAGTTCCATTAATCAACCACTGGTAGAGCGGTGAAGAACCTTCATTTGTGGTGGTTGCGACTAGGGTAACCGGATTAAATTCACATACGCTTACACCCTGATTAGAAGAAATAGAAACGGTAGGGGTAACATCAGGGTTAACCTGAATGTATGAGGTTTTTACAAGGCTATCTGCACCCGCTGCATTAGAAACCTTAAGTTCTACTGCGTAGGTTCCTGCCGTGTTGTAGGTTACCATTGGGTTCATGGCGGTACTAGTTGCTGGTGTTCCTCCAACAAAAGTCCATTCCCAAGTACTAGGGCTCAAAGAAGACGCATCGTAAAACTGAATGCTATTTCCCACACAAGAAGCCGTGTCAGAAATAAAGTTTACAATGGGTGCTACCGTTGGAGTCCCCGTGATATTAATATTGTCTAAATACAGGTTGTTACCTAGGTTGTGAACCCCTTCAAATCTTACTAAAATAGTTTGATTCGCATAGGCCGAAAGATCTACAGAGGCGCAACTTGCATAGTTGACTTGTCCACACCAATCTGATGCTCCAGATGGAACAAAAGAACTGGTTTGGTCAGCACCTGTCTTTAATGTAGATCCAGCATACGTTGATTCCAAAGACCAAGTAGCGCCACAATCATCAGAAATCCATACGTTTAATGTATCCGTTGATCCTCCTACTCCTTTGTAGGCAAAATCAAAGGTCATGGTTACGCCAGTATGATTTGATAGATTAATTGCTGGAGAGGTTAGATCATCAGAGCTAACAGAAGAGCCCATTGCAAAGAAGTCAAGAGCGGCTGCCTTGTTAGCTCCTGCATTGGGTGCATTGTTATTTAAATACCACGCTTCCCCACCGTCAGGATTGTCAATGGTCCAAGAATAAATTCCTGAGGTATCTTCAAAGTCCTCAACAAAGGGAAGTGTAAAACCACCTACTCCTATTACATTGGTTTTGGTCTTACTATCCGACCCCTTGTTATTAGTCACCGTCAGTTGCACACTGTAATTACCCGCTGCGGTAAATACAATCTGAGGGCTAAAGTCATTAGGCCCCGTTCCGTTTACATATGCAAAAGTAGAAGGAGTAATGCTCCATGACCAGTGGGTAGGAATGTTTTTTGATAAATCAAATAAAGTGATAGTATCTCCTAATGCACATGTTCCCGAAGGGTTGGCATAGAAGTCTGCTATGGGCTGATCAATTAATTCTGTGATAAGAGGAGAAGAATACACTCCTCTACCATAGGTTCCTGCAACGAGTTCATTAACCGTATAATTGATTTCTAGGTCTGTAATAATCACATTGGGTAGATTCTTTGAAAACCTTACCCATTGGGTAGAATTGCCATCTTTAAAATAAATCCCGACATCCGTTCCTACATAAACACCATCATAAGTTCCTTCTTGGTAGATAATGGTATTGGCAGGAAGATTGGGTAAGTTACTGGAGATATTGCTCCAAGAGCTTCCTCCATTGTTTGATTCATACACTTTG